>ENA-OBLH01000247-OBLH01000247.1-metagenomes-genome-assembly--contig:-NODE-247-length-19642-cov-22.3346_pt1 | contig 19642 bp, 23 predicted proteins | sample MGYA00153382_OBLH01 | MGnify analysis MGYA00153382
AGCTGCCGTTGCCAGTCACATCGCCTGTCAGTGTCAGATCATTGCTGCCTGCAACGGTCAAAGCACCACTGAGCGTCACACCATTGACCAGAGTAACAGCCTTGTTGCTATCCAATATCGTGCCATTTTGAGCAATCAATTCACCCGTGCCCAGCGCTGCGTTGTCGCCTACCACCAGCGTGCCACCATCCAAGACTGTGCCGCCGGTATAGCCGTTGGCAGCATTCAGAACCAAAGTGCCCGCATCCAGCTTGACAAGGGTATCCGTACCGCTAATCCCTACATCAAGGGTTGCAGTGACGTCACGATCAACGCGCACAATCGTGTTACCTACAGCACCGGCCAGTTTCAGTGAACCCGCAGTACCGCCTTGCAACGTATAGCCATCAGTAATGAACTGCATGCCGTTAATGGTTTGTGCACCATCAACGATCACCGTACCTGCCGTGCCACCAAATACAGCAAAGTTGCTGGCCAATGTACGGTTAACAAAGCCATTCAAATCAGTCCAGTTAGTCGCGCCTGAACCCCAAGTGCCATTACCGCCTTCCACAGCCCCATTCCCGACGAACTGGCTGCCATCCCAGAACTGGATGGCTGTATTTGACGAGCTGTACACCAGGTTCACCTGACTGGCGAACGCGGTTTGCAGTTCCAGATCACCCTGCACAACACCGCTTGGCAGATTGCCAATCTGCATGTTGTTGTCTGTCAGGGTCCCTGTGTAGTTGATCAGGCGGTACACGCCCATGCCAAAGCCACCAACGTCACTGACGTTGAGCTGGCCGCCCAAGGTCAGGTTACCTGTATTGACAAGCGCTGTTCCGCCACCAGACACGGGTGCGCCCAGGGCAACGTCGAAATTGGAGTTGTTACCCAACACCAGCGAACCCACATTCAACGTAGATCCGGTTACCGCTGCCAGATGGCCGCCATCAGCCACCGTCACTGCACCGCTTAGCCTCCCGCTACCGCCCAGGGTGGCGCCGCTGTTGACCTGCACATTGCCGCTGGCTAAGGAACCGTTTACCTGAAGGGTGCCGGCGTTGACTTGAGTGTCACCGGTGTAGCTGTTGATGCCACGCAGTGTCAGATTGGCAGCGCCGTTCTTGGTCAGGCTGCCGGGTCCACCGATGGTTCCGCTCAGTGTCAGATCGTTACTGCCGACGATGCCAAGATTACCCACCAAGTTGATCGCGTTGCCCGCCGTGAAAGCGCCGCTGGTATCCAGGGTAGTGCCCCCTGCTACAAACAACGCGCCAGTGCCCAGCGCGCTGTTCGACCCCAAAACCAATCCACCCGCATTCAGCACAACAGGACCGGAGAAGGCATTGTTGCCACCAAGGGTCTGGGTGCCAGCACCGATTTTAGTCAGACCGCCGTTGCCACTGATGTCGCCGTCAAAGGTCTGGTTGGATGCAGCGCCAAAGGTCAGAGTATTGCTACCCAGTTTCACAGCACTGCCAGTTACGCCTGAGAGCGCTCCAATCACTTGACTCCCGCTTGCTGCCGAGATATCCAGCGTGCCTGCCCCCGCCAGATTCACCGACCCGGTCGCCGACAGCTGGGCTCCGGCCCCAATCGCCAACGTACCACTGTTAATGATAGTGCCACCACTGTAGGTGTTGCTGCCAGCCAGTGTCAGCGTTGCACTACCCTCTTTGACCAGGCTGCCCACGCCAGAAATCGCTCCGTTAATCGTCAGATCATGGCTACCGCGCATGGTCGCCAGCCCCGCGTTGAGGGTGAAGTTCTTAGCCAAAGTAAACGCGGAACTCGTATCCAATGCGCCGCCATTCATAACGACCCTGCCACTGGTGCCCAGCGCAGACGCGTTACCTATCACTACCGAGCTGCCTACATTGATGGTTGTTTCACCACTGTAGGTGTTCTGACCATTCAACGCTGTAGTGCCGGCTGCATTAAAAACCAACGCTCCAGAGCCTGTAATGGTGTGGTCGAAGGTGTGGCTGGCATCCGACTGGTTGAAGTTAACCACGCCATTATTGGTAATTGGCGCCAACCCCGTAATGCTTCCAGCAGCTGCAGCACCTGGGGTGGCATTGCCAATATTCAGTGCGCTGCCAGCATTGATGGAGAGGCTACTGTTGCCCAGAAATTCCAACTGGCCTGACAGATTCAGCGTACCGCTGCCGCCAGCCCCACCTGTACCACCGGCGCCACCGGCACCACCGGCACCACCGGGCATACTAGGACCTGGAAGCCAAATAGTCACTCCAGTCACTGGATTGGTGCCGCCAAAGATCGGCGTGCCCGGAGTACTAGCTCCAGGACTGCCAGCACTACCAGTGCTACCCGCGCTGCCAGTACTACCGCCCAGCGTCAAGACGGCTGTATCTGCCACAGTGACCGTACCGCCAATTGCGATATTCAGCGTGCCACTACCGCCTGTGCCACCTTTACCGCCAGCACCACCAGCGCCTCCGGGCATAGGAACGGGATAACTACCACCCGCACCACCCGCACCACCCGCACCACCCGTACCACCGGTACCGCCAACGATCCAGTTGCCTGCGTCCAAATTCACCGTTCCCAGCACATTCAAAACGCCAGCTGTTCCCGCTGCGCCATTAGCAGCCGGAAACATTGGGCCACCTCCTGGTATACCTGCACTACCCGTATTACCCGTCCCTCCCGTACCGCCTGCACCCCCAATCCAAGCATCGCTGCTGGCTGAATATGGACGTGTCTCCCATAGGGCAACGGTCTCGTCGCCTGTCACCGGAATGAGCGGCGCGCTATGGCCCAGTACCGGCCATGCCAAAGCACAAGCCATCACCAAAGGGATGGCTGCAAACACAGCGCGGCTTCTGTCGCCAGCGGCGGTGCGGGCGCAATGGCTGCTGCGGCTGGCCTTGCCGCCAGAGCGGGCGTTTTCAGGGGCGGCCACCCAGCAGCCCAGTGTGGAGTTCCAAATAGATCGATAAATGTGATTCATACAGACAGACCTGTCAGTGTTGATTTTTTATGCATATGCACCAAAGGCCAGTTGCTCACGGACTTTGGTTATTTCAAACGGATAGAAAATTAACAACTTTTTACAACCACGTCTATCACTGAAACCAGTTATTTTGGGGTGATGTGTCATACAGACACTCACGCTATTAGCTGATTGCGCTTCATTGAAAAATCATATAGCGCACCAAAATCCAAAAGCCTGTGCTAATCGCGAGATAGCCGGATAAACGGTCACCTGCTGCAACAAGGCTGGTGGGATATACTGGCGCGGTCTCGAAAGGGATGGAGCGTAAGAACTCCTTTTACACAGCGGAAGAACCGCATCCGATAACTGGCGGTTTTTTTGCGTCCGGACATTGCACGCCTGCAAAATTTGCAGATGCTTGATTTATGGCCGGGAGGGCGACGGATACAACACCCGCAAGGGGAAGAAGTCCGCTCGGCTGTGTACGAGTTCTTAACCTCCCGGCCGCCTATTGCAGTGCGTAAGAACGCTGCAACAGGCACTAAAAAGTCTCACACAGGAGCAAGTCATGTCGCAAGCCACCACAGGCACGTCCGTTGCCGTCGCAGCCCCTACCCTTCAAATCTTTGAAGGCCACGCCACCACCACCAGCAACCAGATTGCCGAGCACTTTGGCAAACAGCACAAAGACGTACTGCGCGCCATTCGCAATTTGCGTAGCACTGTGGAGGCGGATTTCTATGAGCGCAATTTTGCGCTCATACAAACCGTCACCGACTTGGGCATAGGCCGCACGCGCCAAGACCCGGCTTACCGCATCACCCGCGATGGGTTTGTGTTTCTGGCCATGGGGTTCACGGGCAAAGAAGCAGCGGCATGGAAAGTGGCTTACCTGACTGCATTCAACCGTATGGAGGCAGAGCTGCAACAACAACCCGCCCAAGACGTGCAGCGCCTGCAACTGGCCCAAACACTGGCCACCCAAGCCGGCGCGCAGGTGATGCAGGCCGTGTTTGACGCGGTGATGAGCGACAGCAACGCCGACTGGCGCCGCGCCCGCTATCTGCTCAGTTTGGCTACGACCACAGCGGCCAGCCCAGCCTGCCGCTGACCAAGCTGGTGACAGATGGGCAAATTATTGCCAGCCTGCCCGAGCTGGCGCAGCACATTGCCACAGGCGACATTTTCCCCAGCGACACGCAGCTTGCCGCCCTTGCCTCTGCCTGCACCCACCGCTTGAGCGAGCGCGCCCAGATCCGCGAGCAACGCGCCGCACAAGCGGCTGTGCCCGCGCCTGCTGCAAACGCAGTCAGCCCAACCACCGCAGTCACTTCAACAACGCGCCTGCCGCCCCACATTGGCCTCGACGGCAAGCCCCTGCCACCGGGCACGTTTCGGGCAGTGTTTGTGTAAACCATCATTTAGTTTGATAGCTGCTAACTCTTTCTGGATGAGAGCTAGCAGCACTTTTCACTAAATCGGTCATGCGCTGTAGACCGACCTTAATTTGCTCAACGTTTTATAGCCACCAATGATGCCAATTGCTGCCCAAATCGCCACATTGAAATAGAACCAGCCAGGTTGCTCGTCTCGATGGAGCATCAACCGAATGTTCTTTCCAAAGGCATGAACCTCTCCGCTTAAAAGGCCTTGCAAGCTGAGGTAAAGCGCGAAGCCGCACATGGGTATGGCAATGATTGCAATCACGGTGTATTGGATACGTTTTAAGAGCCGCTCACTCTCCACAGACGACTCAGCCATCCCTGCCCAGATTCCGCCAAATAAGAATCCGACCATCGCCGTGAATGCCGTACCGGCACCGATGGGAAGACCAAAATACAAAAACAATATGGCCAATGGCCATGAGGAATTTGTTATATCTGGCTTAGACGCCATAAGAAGCAATGTACCCAGGCCCAGTGGGAACAACCATATGAGGCAGTATCTGGCATATCTAAAACGATAACGGCTCAAGCGCTCACCCTGAGTGCGAATTGGCCCCATATATGACTCACAGATGTTAAAAAACGCTGAGTTTGTCTGCATGCATGCAATAAAGCAACCGCCTTTGCCAGCCACATCTACACAATCCATGCTGTGCATCAAAATCGCCTTTTAAGCGCATGCATTAAGGGTTCGTTATTTTCACTGGCCAGGCTGCCCTACAGACTCTTGCATCAAGTGCGTGCCCATCAGCTTTTGCTGCCAGCTCTGTATATCGCTGGCTGCACTGTCCGAGTAGCTTGTTTGCGGTTGCGGCGTACTCTCGGACGGCGGCGGCGGAAGCTGTGGCAATGCGCTTGTCGGCTTCACTGAGCTGGTCGCGCAGCCGGCCAGCATTGCGAGTGGCAACAGCAGCAGCGCAAGCAAGGCGTGCTTGTTCTTGAATAGATGCATTGAGTGCCCCTTGGTAGTTGGTAGTGATGGCTTGGGCCACCGCAAAGGTGCCCGCATCGCGTGCGGCCAGCTCTTGGGTGTGGGCCAGCTTTGTTTGTGCAATGTCTTGGCCCAGCCGCCAGCCGTTGGCTGCCCAGCCCCCACCAAAGATGAAAACGGCCCCCACGGCGGCTGCAATGGCTTGTGTTTTCATGCCAGCCCCCCTTCACACATCTGGCGCTCTGCAGCACGGCGCTGTACCAGGCCGGGCAGCTGCTTACCGCCGGCGTACGTCCAGCGGCTGAGTTCTGCGCACGCACCCTGCATGTCGCCCGCATTGGCTTTGCGCACGAGGGTGGATTTGCAAAATGCGCCCTCCCCCACGTTGAATGCAAAGCTGAGAAAGGCTGCGCGCTGGTCATCTGTGAGCGGCTGGGTGATACAGGCACTCGCTCCCAGCGGTTCAGGTCTTGCACCTCATCGCCGCGCAGGTACAGCGCATCACCGGGGTGCGCTGCCTGAAAGTGGTAGGCCTGCGGGGCGCCATCACGGTCAAACTCCACACCACGGCGAATGCGGGCCATGCCCTCCATGTGCGGGGGCGTTTGCAGGCGGTCAGACTCCAGCAGGCTCAAGCGCGTGGCCCAGGGGCTGTCAGGGCGTGGTAGCCATTTAGGAATGGCCACGGCATCGCCGTTTACCATCTCGCCGCCCAAAGCCAGCACTGTCAGCCCCAGCAAATCCAGCGTGCGGGCCGCATCGCAATCGGTGGTGTCTGCCCAGCTGCGAAAGTGCGCCTCTACCTTGTTGCCCCACTCGCGGGCTTGCTCGGGCGTCCAGCCCAGCAGGCGGTAATCGGGCAAGGCAGAAAGGCGCAGCACCGCGCCCACAATGTTGTCGCGGTGGGTTTGAATGCCACCGGCCATCAAGCCATCGTTGCGCGCCAGGTCACGGCTGCGGCTGGTCAGCGTATCCAGCTCGGGCAGCAAATCGGCATCAGGGCTGCCCGCAAACGGCTGCCAGTCACGCAGGGCCAAGTCGGAGTGCGATGCGCCCTGGTACGCCGTCATGCCAGCACCTGCTGAAACAGACGCAGCAGCACGCTGGCGGCGGGTAAGTTGTTTGGTATTGCGCCCCATGTGCCTACGCCAGGTAGATGGGGCCACGGGTTGGGCCACCGGCGCGGCGCGCCAGCTCTTCATTCACAGCGCGCAATTGGCGCTCAAGGTCTGCCGGGGCTTGGGCAAACTGAACAGACCGCCCCTCCCCACTGGCCGTGGTGGGCAACGTCAGGCGCGCTTCTAGCGCAGACAAAAACGTGTCGCGCTTGGCTTGAAGCTGTGCGGTGGTGAGGTGGCTGTAGATACCCATGCGCCGATGGTCGGCGGGGTGCTGCGAACAATCCATGTGAACAAGTTCACAAAAAACGTTCGCAGGCGGCTAGCGCTTATGCAGCAACAAAAAGCAGAATCAATTTAATAGCAATCTGCGCAACTTCTTTCCCCTGCGGTTGCATGCGTGTAAACCATGGATTACATTGCAGGCATGTACCAAGTCTTGCGAACCGAAGAATTCAACACTTGGATGACTGGCCTGCGTGACAAAGTAGGGCAAAAACAAGTGCTAGCGCGCCTTACCCGCTTGTCGCTGGGCCACTGGGGCGACTGCAAACCCGTGGGTGGCGAAGTGACTGAGCTGCGCATAGACACAGGCCCCGGCTACCGCGTGTACTGCTGGCGCGATGGAGATGTGGTGATCATTGCCCTAGGCGGTGGCGACAAATCTACCCAGCAGCGCGACATTTCCAAAGCGCAAGCCATGGTGCAAAGTTTGAAGGAGTGACCACGATGAACCGCACAGCCGCTGAAAAACTAGGCATCAAGCCCTTTGATGCCGCTGAATACTTGCAGTCTGATGAAGACTGCGCCGCCTACCTGCAAGCCTGCCTGGAGCAAGCGCCCGACGACGCCGCCGTGTTTGCCAAAGCCTTGGGCGACGTGGCCCGCGCACGCGGCATGATGCAGCTGGCCAAAGACACAGGCCTGACCCGCGAAGGCCTGTACAAAGCCTTGGGCGAAAAAGGCAACCCCAGCTTTTCGACCGTCATGAAAGTTATGCACGCGCTGGGCCTGCAGATCAACGTCAACCCACAAGGCGCGCACAGCTGAGCCTTCTGGCAAAAAAAAAGCCCCTGCGGATACATTCCGTCAGGGGCTTTTTTGATTGAATAAAAGAATGAGGGAGCAGGCATGGACAAGTACTACGCAATGGCAGCCGAATACTTTCACACCTTTGAAGGCAAACAGTTCTATCCAAACATCATCAGCTTTCAGTGGGCAAGCTGGGGCATCACAGGCATTGCATTTGCTGGGCTCATGGGAATTGCGCTGGCATCATCTTTTGGGCACAAACTTTGGTTTGAAACCACTACGTGGCTCTACCCTATGTACACGACTGAAGTACTGTTTCTACTCTCCAACGTTTGGATAAGCCGCACTCAGTTGAAGCAACAAAAGCAACATTTCGGCTTACGAGCTGATGCACCACTTGTACACCTTGCACAAGTCCAGCACTCATACCTACAACGCATCACCCAACAGCCTGCCAGCGGCTTTGCCTCAATGGCCAAAGAAATTGCCGAACTACGCACAAATCAGACACGCTTTTCAACACCTGCCATTAATTATTGGCGACTGCTCTACGACCCAGACTCCAAAGCGCGGCTGCTTGCTATCGCGCTTTCTTCTTTCGCATTGTTCGTAGCGCTCATTAGCCGAACTACAGACGTCCCTTTGCCCAGTCTTTTGGAGTACATGGCAGACGATGTATTCCCTAGCTTTCTTGGGAACTTGGCTTGGATTGCAGTTGCCATTTTTGTTTCAGGCTACGGCATCTACTCCGGCTTCATCCACATCAAAGGCTTTTTGGTCTCTTGGCTGGCACGCTGGAAATGGAAAGCCGCTGATGAGTACGTGCTGCAGTACTTTGTCTCCGCACTCATCGCGCAGTACGACCCGTTGGGCAAAAAATAGATTTCACGCCAAACACAAAGCCCCTGCCAGCCAACGCCAGCAGGGGCTTTTTAACGCTCATGAGTTTTAAGCTAAATCAGGCTATAGCGCTTACCCAGTAAGCTCTAGCAGCTATCAAAATCATCAATCACACAAACACAGCGCGGAAGGTGCCGGGGGGCAAGGGCTTGCCATCGCTGCCGATGTGCGGTGGTACGGGTGCGGCTACGGCGCGGGTGGTTGCGGGGGGTGCGACTGAAGCGGCTGGGGTTGCTGGCGCTGACGCAGCCAGCGCTTTGCGTTCACGGAACTGGGCGCGTTGGGTGAGTTGCTGGGTGCAGGCGGTTGCAAGGGCTGCAAGTTGCGCGTCGGAGGGGGCTACGTCGTGGTTGATGATGTGCTTGGTCAGCTCGGACATGGATGCCACCATTTGCCCGTCGGCCAGCGTTTGCACGTGGGGCAAGCTGGGCTGGCCGCTGTTGTCGTAGGCAAAACCGAGCATGTAGCGCGCGCGGCGCCAGTCGCTGTTGCGGCCGGAGGCAATGGCTTCAAACACAGTCTGCGTAACTTGCGCGGCGGCCTGGGCGGCCAGCTCGACCTCCATGCGGTTGAAGGCGGCGATGTAAGCCAGCTTCCAGCGCAGCGCCTCTTTGCCGGTGAAGCCCATGGCAAGGAGCATGAAGCCTTCTCGGGTCATGCGATAAGACTTACTTGTCTGTGAGCCACCTTTCCCGTTCTTGTAGTCGCTGATTACCTCCACAAAATTGTGGACGTAATCGGGACCCGCCATTTCACGTTCCAAAGCACGTATTGCGCGCATCACACTGTCGTGACGCTTGCTAAAGAACTGTGCGACTTGGTCGCTAGTGGTGGTGACGATACCGTCGTGAATAGACAGCTCAGGTTGAGTGGTGACGGCAGAAGATGTAACAGTAGAAATGCCAGCCATGACAGGCTCCTTGACGACGAGTTTTAACCCATCACCTCCCCGACCAAGAGAAGGTGGTGGACCGTGCAGGGTTGGTCGACCGGGTCAAGGATCCGGCACACCCTTGCGGGTGTCCCCACACGGCCCACCGTAAACGGAGCCGTGTGCGTGCGCAGACACGCTAAAAAGCAAAAAGCCGCAACCATGTTTGTATGGGCGCGGCTGCTGCGCCTTGACTACCGGGCGACCAAGCCCAGATCACGCTTACGGGCGTGATCTACAAATTGTAGCAGAGTGAACTTTTTTAAATTTGTGTACTTTGATTTTTTTGTTACAACAACAAGCATTGATAATTTTTAGCGAATCAAAATGAAAATATCTTCATTCGAAATATCGAATTATAAAGGGATTAAAAAAACAAGCATTCATTTAAACAAAAACAATAAAGGTTCAATAACAACAATTATTGGACTAAATGAATCAGGCAAATCAACAATTTTAGAAGCCATTTCACGAGTTAATAATAATGATCCAGGACTCGTTAGCTTAGTAGGAAGTCAAATAAAAAGTAATGAAATAGAAAATATCCCCAAGCATTTAGCATCATCATTTAACGACAGCATCTCAACAAAAACAACAGTTGTTTTAGATGAATCAGACATTGAATCTATCGATAAGTTCACAAGCGAAGAGTTAAATCTAAAAATAAATACAGCTCAAATTCCGAGAGAATTTATAATCACGTTCTCACAAATTTACGAAGATAGCATTCCCACAAAAAAATCAAATTCATGGTATCTCAATTTTTCACTAAAAAAAGTACGAGGAAAATATTCACAGTACACTGGCACAGCATCTGAAACAAAAGAAAAAAAAAGCTGTTTGGCTTAAAATTATTTATCATATACAGAGTCGAATGCCAAAAATAACTTATCTTCCATCTTTTTTATTTGACTTCCCTGACAAGATATATGTCTCTGATCACAAAGAGCTCAAGCATCAGTATTTATTTTCTATAATTCAAAATGTTTTAGATAAGCATCATCCTGGAGAAAATCTTAAAAAACACTTTCTAGATAGAATTAATGCCATAAAAAACAGAACCAAAGAAAAAGAAAGTTTTCATGAAAATTTATCTTCTGCACAAGAAAAGCCATTAATAAATGCTTTTATAAGAAAAGTTTCGAGCGCATTAACTCAGGCTGTCTTAAAGACTTGGAAAGAAGTTTTAAATACTGATAAAAAAAATCAGAGAATCGAGGTCGATTGGGATTTAGATTACACAAATGATCTCGAGCCATACTTGATAATTAGCATTATTGAAGATGATCACAGTTACAAGCTTTCAGAGAGATCTCTAGGTTTTCGTTGGTTTTTATCGTTTCTTTTATTAATTCATTATACAAAAGAGAAGGAAGGCGCAGGAAACATCTTCTTACTCGACGAACCAGCTGCTAACTTGCATCCTAAGGCTCAATTAAAAGTCTTGGAAAGTTTTAGCAAAATAACAAACGAATCAAAGTCAATAATCTACTCAACCCACTCTCATTACCTAATTAATCCAGCTTTTTTAGAAGATTCTTATATTGCTGTAAATAAATCGAATTTTGGAAATGAAGATGATCTTTTTTATGAGCCAGGAAAAACAGAAATTGAAGCAATAAAATATAAAACATTTGTTGGTAGTCATCCGAATAAACAATCTTATTTTCAACCAGTCTTAGATGCCTTGCATATTCCTTTTGCACCAATTACTGCTGGTTCAAAAGCAATTATCACAGAAGGTAAAAGTGATTTTTATACTCTCAAGTATTTCCAAAAAACTCTAAATAAAATAAGCGACATTAATATATACCCTGCCGACGGCTCTGGAGGCATATCGACTTTGATTTCAATCTTTATGGCATGGGGCATAGAGTTTTTAATAATTTTAGATTCAGACGATGCTGGAAAAAAAGAAAAAAATCGATACATTGAAAAATATCATTTATCAGATAATCACTTTATCACTCTACAAGAGATAGAAGGAAAGCATGACAACTGTGGATTAGAGAAACTTTTGTGTGATGATGTAAAAAACAATGTCGTTACAGGAAAAACTTCAAAATCAAAAAAGAATGATTATTGGAATTCCTTTTATAACTTACTAATTTCTGGTCAAAAAATAAACTTCCCTGATACAGATTTGATTTTTCAAAAATTATTCGACTTGGTTGAAAAAAAAATATCTTCTCAAAACAAAAATAATTTTAATTTTTAATAGTATATATATAACAACAAATACTTTTCAAAAGGCAATCCAAACTAAAAGTTCATATTTCCTACAATCTAATTCAGGCACTCCGCCAAGTTCTCAGCTAAGTCGTTCTATACATCAAAGCTAGCGAGTGTCTCTTTTGCAACAAACAACAGTTAAGCACCAACCCTTGCCTCCAACAACTTCTGCACCCACCGCACGCTCACCCCGTACTCGCGCGCCAAGGCGCGGGTGTTGCGGCCAGTGAACTTGGCGCAGACCTCTTGCGCGATGCGCTCACGCTCCAGTGCGCCAATGCTGGGCACATAGACCTGTATACCACCCAGGCGCTGCACCACGCGGTTGACCAGTGCCTCGGTCAAATCCTCCACCCGCTCTACGCCGTGGCACATGGCGGCAGCGGCCAGCTCTTCACGCAGCACGGCGATGGGGTCTAGCTTGTGGCTGGGGCTGGAGACTGAGGGGGTGTGGGTTTGGTTTTTGGAGTTGGACATGGGCGTTGTTGGGTTCATTTTTTTGATAGCTGGTTGTGCAGGCATGGCGGTCATTGCAGGCTGATTGGTGCAAAAAGGTTGTCGTCTACCCTGCGGGCTGGTCTGGCCGTGGGTGTGCTGACAGGGGCGGTGCTAGCGGGCGCAGTGCCGTCTGCCACGGGTGGGTTGAAGAGGTCTTGCGCGGGCTGAATGGCTTGCTCTAGCTGGCGCCATTTGGATTCGGGCCATTTGTGGATGCCGTGGGCCATGGCGGCGTGCATGGCGTAGTTGCGGCCGTCCAGCACTTCGTTGCGGGCGCGGCGCTTGATCCACTTCAGAATGTCTTTGCCGTTAACGCGCTTGAGCACGCGGTGCTCTGCGGTGAGTTGCTCAAACCATTCACGGGGCAGCTGGTTGCTGAAGTGCAGGTAGCCGGGGCCGGGTTCTTTGATGGTGAGCTGGCCCAGCAGCAGGTCTTTGGCGTTGTCTACGCCCACACCCCACAGCTTGATGCCGCGTGAGATTTTGCGGCCCCGGTAGTTAACTTCTTGCATTGTGACCGCGCCCACAATGGGTATGCCGGGCTTGCCTTTGATGGCGCGCAGGTTGGGCAGTGATGACTGCGCTTTGCTGACCCAGTTGTAGACGGCCTGCGTCTGGTCGCTACTGTCTATGCTGATGGCAGTGAGCCCCATGGTGACGCCGTTCCAGCAGTGCGGGTAACGGCGTTGCAGGTAGTGGTGCACAGGCTGCCAGTCGGCGTCGTTGGCGGGGTTGCCTTCGATGATGTGGTGGTCTACCACCCAGCTTTCCAGCCCACGGCCAAAGGCCCAGATATTGATGTCCCACCAGGTGTGCTGCACGTCTACCCCAGCAAACAGCATGAGGCCGCCAACGGGCACGGTGTGCAGGGCGTAGGGTTCTGCCCGCGCTTGCAGTGCGTGCTGGTCTGCGCCCTCGCCTTTGAGCTCCCAGGCCTCGCCCAGCGTTTCGTTGGTGAAGGTGGTCATGGGCCCGGCATCGCCTTCTACCAAGGCGCGGCTGGCTTTTTCATACTCATCCACGATGGATGACCATGGTCGCTGGGGGCTGTACGCGGCCCACACGTGTACGCCCAGCGTGCGCGGTGGCGCGCACCGGGACAAACAACGCTGCCGATGCAGCCTTGATTGCTTTAGCGCCAGAAATGGCCAACGTCATGCTCAAGCTCAAAGCAGCACTCACCCTTGACCAAGAACATACTGAGAGCTGCCAAATGCTGACGGCACTTCTCACTGATGCCATGTGCGAAGCCACTGAGCTAGTTGACCGCTTAGTTGCGGCAACCGCCAAGATCAAGCACTAAAAAATCGAGGCGCTGACATGGACACCCACTCTTACATCGTTAAATTGGACAAGGCAATCTGAGGTACTCAACATCGTCAGTCCTTATAAATTGTAAAAGCTCGCCTACATTACCGTACAACACCTGTTAAGGAGCAATATGTCTACGTGCTGTGTATGAATTTATTGCTGAAGTTATTCAAGGTCGATCAACTCTTTTGTAATACTTAAAATCAAGAAAACCAAATTTATTTTCAAAATAATCTTCTCTTTTCCATAATTTATTTTCCATCGACTCTATAGATTTATTCATATCTATTATTTTCAATCCTCTCTGACCATTATCAAGATAATAATTAATATCCCTATACTTATGAGACAAATCACTTTTCATCTTATATATTTCCTCAGAATCATGCTTGTATTGGTCATCTTTTAATCGCATCAAAAGTGTGAATCGCATGAAAATTGCAGAAACCATAAAACCGGCACCAATTGGTATGAGTATATAGTCATATATCTTAACTTGCGCCAAATAACCGTATGCTATTTTTTTGTAAAGCTCCTGCTTATCTGGACTAGATGCTTTAGTTATAGCATCTAAAGTTTCTAATACATCACCCCCAATCAATGAAAAGAATATGCCAAAAATAGAAATCAAAATACCAATTGAGAAAATCCAAGCAGGCCTAAAAAGTAAAAATTGGGATACTGCATCATTAAAAAAGAAAATGGCAACTAAAAGTACGCTTAAGACAGCACTAAAAAGCATTGCCAAAACATAACCATCCATAAAATTCATATTTTTACTCGTTGTTTTCTTTATAAATTATTTCGAATTTTTCTATGAGATCGTTGCAATATGGCATAAAAGTATTCTTGTATTTACGCATTTCAAGCCTAACTATCTCCTTATCATTATTAAGACTAATTCCCTTAAACAGAAATTTCTCATGTTTTTTTACCACATCAATATAGACGGAAAATGTAGAAATAAATTCTATTAAATCACCACTAATTTCTTCATGCAGCATTTTAGATGCTTCATTTTCTAAAGATGCAATATAAAAATCAGATGATTTTATTCTTACAGCATAAACACTTTCATTTAAAGGAACGTCATCAAAATCACGCTTAATTATTTTTAATATTCTTAATATCCATAGGATGTGTTTATTCTCATTTAATAAATCATCTCTTTTCCGCTTTTTTATACTATCAATATAAACAGTCACAGCAATTGAGAAAGCAGCTATTGAACCTATTGCTTGAACCCAAGACGCCATGCCGGGATGATCTTCAATCCAACATATAACTAACGAGCCCACAGCAGCCCACAAAAACCAAAGCACAAAAAAGCTCACAAACACCGCTGCTGCAATAGATGACTGCTCACGTGTCATTGGCCAACTTTTGATTTTCTTACCCGCCATACCCACCCTCTTGTTAGAAATTGCGGCGAGGTTACACGAAACACGTATCTAGATGTTGCAAAGCAACACACTCACAGTCGCATAATGCGACTGGTTCGCGTACACTCCACACCGTCACGCCAGTAAAGCGTGATCAGGGTTGGAAGCCTGAATACCGTTTGCGGCGACAAAGCCGCACCTGAACCGCAGTCGTGCGGCTTTGTCGTCTGTGGCCCCAGTTTTATGGTGGCTCGGAGGGGGAGCCGCGAGGCTCGCCGGTTTGCGCAAGCGGTCCCGGTCTTCCAACCCCTTCGAGTCACCGCCATTTGGTTGGAAGCAAGCGGCGGTGGTTGTAGCAAATATGACCGCAAGGAGGCCGTAATGGCTGACACCCTCAATGCACGCGCTGCTGCGCTGTCTTTTCACTCCACCACATTCGGTATCGTTGATCACCAAGGGCAGCCTTGGCTCAAGGCCAACGAAATTGCCCAGGCTCTTGGGTACGCCGATGAGAGCGCAATCAACCGCATCTACGCACGGCGCTCTGACGAGTTCACCGACACGATGACGTGCTCGGTCAAATTGACCGACCAGATACAGACCCGCGAAGTCCGCATCTTCAGCCTGCGCGGTGCGCACCTGCTGGCCATGTTTGCCCGTACGTCGGTTGCCAAAGAATTCCGCACCTGGGTACTGGATGTGCTGGAGCAGCAATCCGCCAGCCACAGCCGGCCCCCAGAAACCACCAGCCGCATCGATCTAGCCCGCCAACTGGCGCACGCGGCCACGGCGCAGGTGTACCAGGCGGTGTTTGATGCGGTATTGAAAGATGGTGCCCCGCCCCACTTCACCCGCCTGCTGCTGGGTTTTACGGGCAACAGCCACGCGCTGCAACCCCACGTGCAGGCGCTAGAAGATGGCAGCATTGCCATGACGCTACCGCAGCTCACCAAGGCCATCCGCACCGACCTGATGGTGCCCGACACCACGCTGGCCAACCTTGCCGCCGCCTGCACACAGCGCATGGCCGAATGCGCCGAATTTCAAGCACGCCGCAGCGCCGAGCAAGCCAGTACGCAGGGCCTGACGCAAAGCAAGTTGCAGATGCGATAAATGCAAATTAAGTAGCTACTAGTGCTTACTACACAAGCGCTAGAGCCATTTTTCATCATTAAATCCGCCCACCCGGTACATACCGTGTGGGCTTTTATACGTCTGGGGCCAACAGCATGAGCACCACCACTCCACCTGCCAGCTCGGCACATGGCGCGCAGGTTTTTACGCTGACCAAGCACACAACAAACTAAAACAAGCCCATATCGGCATTCAAGAAATGGTCATTTGCAATTGTTAACTCTCTCGGTTACACATTGGTCATGAATTACCAAGCGACTTTCGAGCGCCGTTTTCACGCGCTTTTAAAAGCTGTTGACCCACAGCCTCGTTGTACAAGCCGCCAAGAAGCACATGATCTGCTCTTGAAACATTGGGTTCTGATTTGCGAAAAGAACGGGCTGCCCAAAACACAGGTCGAGCGCATGAAGTCGCACAACTTGAGTACTGCGCATGGGTGGCACAACCTTGACCAGAACCCCTGCCACTGGGATTCCAACACGTCACCTGGGGTGCGTATTTATCTGCATGACGATGGTCTGATCGTGATGCAACGTATCAATGATGGAGTGGAGCAAGAGATTCTTTTTCTCAAATAAAAGCACGCGAAAAGAATCTGGCTGTGAAGGCCATGAGCCACTGCCCAGGTTGCCAAAAGCGCCCGGGCAGCGTCAAGCTAATTACCAAGGAACAAATGCAATCAAAAGAATGACCACGATGAGCGCGACCGCGATCTGCACGGTGCGGTTGGTTGCGAAACGGTTTTTGGAAGATGAGGTCGGAACTTGACCTTTTGAGTTTGGTGGTGGTGTAGGCATGGATCAACCTTAAGCCCATGCTTTGCCCCAGCACGTCGGACAACCAGCCGCCTGTCGCAGCCGTTTGTCTTTACCCAGCCTGCCTTGAGCAGGTTTTTTTGTTTTTGGAGCCAACCCTATGAGCACCACCACACCACCGGTACCGGCGCAGCAGCCTGAGCCACCCAAGCGTTGCGCAAGCTGCGGCGCGCCCATCCGCCGCCAGCCCGCCGAGGGCGAAGGCCTGCCCTGCGGGCATTGAACTATGGGCGTTTTTTAAGAGCGTAGTAGAAAACCCAAGCTGCAGCCAAGTAAACCAATGGATACGCAGCCACATAGCCCACAAGGTGCAACCAAGCCACCAGGACGTCAGGCGCAAAAAGAATGACTTTGCAGATTGCGACAAAAAGACTGGCGGTATAGGCCAGCAGCAGCAGGTATGCCCCAGTGCCTGCCACCACCAGCATGCGATGACGCCGGACTGGCACATTCAATTCACCACGACGCAAAGCAAGCGGAATACGGATCAACCTATTGATCGCCATGAAGAAGATGAACGGCAGAAATATGAGTGGCAATAAAAACATTTAGCCGCATGCCTTTGACTAGATGCACCTCACTTTAGCGCCTTCTTAACAACAACCACAGCCCCGCTTAGAGCGGGTTTTTCTTTTTGGAGAACACCACCATGACACAGGCACAAAGCTACGAGGCTTGGCGAATCACCTATCAGACTGATGAGCAAGCAGCTCGCAGCGCGTTCGACACAGCAGAAATGTTGCGACAAGAGCTGTTGGAGTCACGTGCAGCCATTACCAGCCTGGAGCGCGATGTATCGCAAGCTTTGACAGAGCGCGACGACGCGACCGACTTTATCGACAAAATCCTTGATGAGGTTCTTGGCCAAAATCGCCACGAATGGACAAGCGCATATGAGTGGAGCGATGCGCTTGCAGATGTGGAATTGAAGATGGCTGCACTCAAAGCTGGCAAGTGTCTGCACCAGATTGCAGAGCCAGCAGCGCCGCCGCCCTTGCAGACCACTCCAAGCAACGAGGTGCGCGATGGCCAGTAGACGCAAACGCACCCAGCGCGACCGCCGCGCACCCATTCCTGATTTTGATGAACCCCAGCCCCGCTAAGTCGGGGCTTTTTTAATGGAGTAAAAACATGAGCGATCTGTTTTTAAATTCCGAAGAGCTCGAAGTTCTCACGGGACGTAAACGCAAATCTCGCCAGATTGAGCTGCTGCGTTCAATGGGAATACCATTCCGCGTAAATGCGGTCGGCCACCCCGTAGTTACACGCGGGGTTGTTGAGGGCCGGAAAGATGATCCACCAGACCCCGCAGCAAAGCGGTGGACACCAAGAGTTGCGGGGGTGAACTGACATGGGACGTAAACCGAGTCGATGGACAAACCTCCCCAAAGGAATGCGCGCCCGTGAGCGCGGGCAAAAGATCCATTACTACCTGGACACCGGAGGAAAGCCGCGCAAGGAGCTTGCTCTTGGCGCGGATTACGTTGTTGCAGTTCAGAAATGGGCGGAGTTAACGACTGCTCAACGTGAAGCTGGCGCTCAACATACATTCGTTGATCTTGCGATCCAATACCGAGCCAAGGTTTTCCCAACCAAGGCTGTGCGTACGCGCTCGGACAATGAAAAAGAGCTGGACTGGTTGCTAAAGTTTTTTGGTGATCCGCCAGCACCTCTCGATAGCATCGAACCCGTGCACGTTCGCCAATACATGGATTGGCGCGCAGCAGAGGCTAGAAAGCTGGCCGAGTCCAAGAACGCAGAGCGCAAACTGTCTGGAAAGCCTCCTGCTGCCATAGCCGCGAACCTTGGCCAAGTACGAGCCAACCGTGAAAAGGCACTCTTTTCACACATGTGGAATTTCGCACGTGAGCAAGGGCTGACGAAATCGCCAAACCCTTGCGCAGGTATTCGTGGATTCAAAGAACAGGGCCGGGACGTAGTGATCAGCGATGAAGTGCTGGAGAAAATCTTCGCCCATGCATCGCAACCACTGCAGTTCGCACTGCGCCTGGCTCACCTCACCGGACAACGCCCAGCAGATGTACTGCGTATGAGCGAAAGCCATATCAGCCAAGGACTGCTGCACGTTCGTCAGGGCAAGACGGCAGCCAAACTACGGATCGAAGTCAGCGGCGCACTTGCCGAGTTACTCGCTGAAATTCAGGCGTACAAATCGCAGTTCAAAGTCCGCGCTCTATCCCTGCTTGTGAATGAGACAGGCCAGGCCATGTCAAAGCACATGCTGCGCGACCGCTTTGATGCAGCCAGAGAAGCGGCTGGAATTCCAAAGAAGGAGTTTCAGTTTCGCGATCTGCGCGCCACTGCCGCAACAGCCCTGGATGAAGCCGTTGGGATCCGCGAAGCTCAGGCGCTGCTGGGGCATACCACTGAGGGGATGACAGCCCATTACATCCGGCACAAGATCGGGAAAAAGGTGAAGCTGCTCAGGTGAATTGCGGAACACCCCTGCGAATTGCGGAACAGCGAACCTCATTCAGTGAGCCGGATTGCTTTATTATTGAGAGCAAGAAAAAGCCCCGTGTATTGCTACACGGGGCTGTAATCTTTGGTGGGCCCTGCGAGATTCGAACTCGCGACCAACGGATTAAAAGTCCAACTCACAATCAAGTATTGGCGCGGCTTTCGAGAGATTGGTGGAAATATTTTTTGGTTTTAAACCCAAGTATCCATGCGCCTTCCATCAGTTTATTCCCACGAGTTCAGCTACCTAGTCACACTGAATTTGTCACACCAAATAAACTGAGAGGATGTTGATTTCTGCCGCACTTCTCTGCCTCGTCGTCGGCATCTCAGACGGCGACACCCTCCAATAAAAAACCCCTGCCAGCTTGCACCGGCAGGGGTTTGTTCTTTGCACAGATAGCGCGCTTAGAAAGCCCAGCGCACCTTCACACTGGCAGACTGGTCACGGCTGCCGCTGCCGTACTCACCGTTGTAGCCCAGCACCA
>ENA-OBLH01000249-OBLH01000249.1-metagenomes-genome-assembly--contig:-NODE-249-length-19597-cov-2.64963_pt1 | contig 19597 bp, 12 predicted proteins | sample MGYA00153382_OBLH01 | MGnify analysis MGYA00153382
AGGGTTCACCACATGTCCATGGAAATCCATCCCGTAAGCGATGTGCAGACAAGCCTGCGCGGCCGGCGCGTAATGCCAGAGCGTGAGGTGGGCGATCGCCGGATTGCGGGCTTGTGCGACCTGAGCCGCATCCACCGGCAAGTGGCGAAGTTCATAGTAATCTGCGGCATTCGCATTCACGGGCCAGCCCAGTGCGGGATCCGCGGCGATCCGAATTTGCAAGCCTCCGCCCCGCCAGCCGGATTCACCGTCGGAGGCTGGATTCACCACATTCCGCATCGGTGCGGGGTCGCCGAGGTGGGCTGCCACGTAGAGGAACTCGGCATCGTACCGCATCCTGCCTTCCAGATACTCGCGGGGGCTGCGTTCGGTGCGGAAGTGACCAGAGCTACCCCATTCAGACAAATCTCCATCGATAGTGATCGGCTGCACCACAGGCAACACCACGGCCTCCTCGATCGTTGGTACATTAAACGTAAATTGGTCTTGCTGGCTTTCCAGACCCTGGTCCGCCGGCAGGCGTCTCACAAATCGTTCGGGGCGATAGGCAATCTTAGCTGGCTGCGGCTGAGCAGGAGAGAAACGGGTAGCCATGCCGGAGGTGAGGTGATGGGGGAACCCCGCACTGTCGATTGCGGAGGAAGCGACTACCTCACCGTCGAACACCTGCACGTCCGTGACCCCGCCCGGTCCACACTTTACGCCAAATTCTGTGCCCAGGTCAACGACCTGAGCCCCGGAGGTTTCCAGCAGAAAACCCTTCGCTTCCCCCGGCACCCGCACCACAGCCTGCCCGGAACGCAGCACCACATGCATGGGAGTCAGCAGATCCAGCTCCCCCGGTGCCTCCAGCACCAGCCGCACCCCATTGGTAAAAGTAAGCTCCATGGCCCCAACGGAAAGCGTGACGCGGCCAGGCTCCAGCCGCTGCCCTGCCTTCCAGGCGGCTTGCCCGTCATGGGACGCCCCCCGCAAAGTAGTGACCTCTGCAATCCAGTCCGCTGCAGGCGGGGGGGGCTGCCGGAAGAGAGCCATCAATCCCCCCGTGACAGCCAGACAGGCCGCGAGGGCTAGCCAGGGCCAGCGTTTGGCTGGAACAGGACGTTTGGTTTCCGGGAGGAAAGGCTCTGCCCCTGCGCGCACTTCCCTGGCCTGCACGGCCTCGCGGAGCTGCTGTTCAAACCTGACGGCCTGCGTGAAATGCTCCATGTTGGCAGAATCCCCACGCAGCCACTCGGTGAGCAGCCTGCGTTGCTGCGGATCAAGCGTGTCGTCCAGATAAGCGGCGATCAGTTCCTTGGAGTCCATCAGAGAGCCCCCCTTTCTGCCTGCATCCGGCCTGAAATACAGGCCCGCAGTTGCTCCCTGATCCGCTGCAGCATTACCCTTACGGACCCTCCGTTGGTTCCAGCACGCCTGGCTATTTCCTCTGCGGTGAGTTCGTCAAAATACCGCATCCGCACCACCTCACGGGCCCGGCCTTTAAGTTGGTCCAGGCATTCCTGCAACGCCCCTGCCCGGCGGTCCGCTTCAGGCTCAGACGCCGCCCACGCCTGGGTAAAGTGCTCGAGCAAATCCGGCTCGAACGTTAGAAAGCTCCTCGCCTCGTCCCGACGTTGTCCCAGCACCTGAAACTTCGCAACTCCCAAGGCCCAACCTAGGAAAGGCCTTTCACCATCATACTGCGCAAACTTCCGGAACAGCACCAGTGCCGTTTCCTGCAAAAGGTCTTTGGCCGTGGCGGAGTCGCGCACGACGGCACGAATGTAGCCAGCGACTGCGGGCTGCGCAGTCGTCCAAAGTTGGATGAAACGGTCCTGGTCACTTTCGTCGAGCATATATCAAAGGATATTTCCGCAGAACTGGCCGAACGTAACAGGAAATCTTCGCCGCCGCTCAGCCGCCCGCCGCCACGCCCCTTTCCTCACTCGATCGATGGCAACAGGCGCTTCCGGTGGAAAAGGGTGGACTTTCAGTCGCCAGTGGTAACCCTCAAGGCTCTCCAACGCCTCACCCGTGGGCCACTGAATGCGGGGCGGCGAGGTCTTGCCAAGTCTGTCGCCCTGGTCTCGCCCGCAGGCTGCCTTGGGACTCCAGCCGATGGGCCCGGACGTTTGACGTTCGATGGTCTAGCAGCTGGCGTAGTGGCTTTGGCTTGGTTGATGGCGAGCGGGATTTCGACTTTCGCCATTAATTTTCCACTATCCACAGCGCAGCATGGGCAAGCCCAGCCTCACTTCGCCGCAGACTTGCTTGTCTTCCAGCCGTCCACGGTCAACTCGCCGTTCACGCCGCACCCAAATTTCAGCGGCTGCTCCAGCCCGAGCGGCGTGCCTGTTTGCTGGTTCGCGTAGCGCGTCGTGTCGGTGATATTCGTGAGCTGGTTGTTTTCCACCAGCGACCCGCCGCTGGCGTCGTTGCGGAAGAGCGGACGCGCGGTGCCGATACATTCGATGATATTGTTTTTGAAACTGAACGTGGCGAAGTCGCTCTTCTCACTGAACCCGAACAGCCCCTCGGTGCGCGGTTCCTTGGTCGTACGGGAGATGATGTGGTTGTTCCGCACTTCGAGATTGGCGTATGCCTCGTTCATCCACATCACACCGCGACCGGGATTCCCCACGAGGTTGTTGTGAAATTTCGCAGGGCCTTTGGCCGCTACATCTCCGAAGGCGGCGATGAGATTTCCACCGTCTTGGGCAACATCGAAGTCGAAGAGATTGTGATCAATCTCCACGCCGTTGCGGACGAACTCGATGGAGTAGCTGTCAGTGAAATAGTTGTGGTGGATGTGAAAGGTGCGCCCGCTTTTCGGCACCGGGCCGCCAGCGTATTTCGGAATGCTCACGGCCGCGCGCAGGACGTTGTGATCAATCTCCACATCCTCATCGCCCTCGAACGGCAGCTCGATGGAGAAGCCCGCTTCGATAGTGTTGTGGTGGATGCGGACACGCCGGGCCTCCCGGCCCTTGATGCCATAGTAGTGCTCGTGTGGCAGCGTCCTCCCATCGAGAAATCGGTTGTTCCAGATTTCCGTATCGCTCATCCACACGCCGAAAATCCCTCCCCCGGTGAGACCTCCCTTCACGCCGAGCTTGCAATTATCCCAGCGCTGCCCGGCGTTCACAAAAGTGCAGTCGTGTATCTTCACCTGCGTCATCGCGTAGGTGCGGATGCCGCAATACATGAACTCCTCGATGCGCAGGTCGTGAAAGTGCAGCCCGGCATTGGCGAAGCCAAAAATCGCGCCGTGCATTCCCGGCCCGGTGAGCGTGAGGTGCGAGACGGCAATGTCCTTCGCGTCGTTCGCGCAGCGGATGAGATAGCCCGTGCGGTCGAACTTTTCGTGATTGGTCTCCGGGTCCGGGAGTGTCGCGGGATCCGCCTGCCAGCTTTCCGCGTGCGTTACGATGGACTTGCCGATGCCCGCGCCCTTGAGCGTGACTCCCGATTTCAAATCCAGCGGCTGCGTCAGTTTGAAAGTGCCCTCGGCCAACTCGATAACCGTGCCGCTCTTGGCCTCCGCGACGGCGGCGAGGAGTTCGGCAGGGGTGGTGGCGGGCTTTGCGGATGCCGTGACGGCGAGGCAGAGAAAGAGGAGTAATTTCATGGTGATGAGAGAAATTCGCCGGGAGTCATGGATTCAACCTCCACAGCGTGAAGTTAAGAAGACCCGCGAAGCTGACCCACGCAATGTAGGGCACGAGCAGCGCCCCTGCGGCCTTGTTCACCCGACGGAATGCGAACGCAGTCGTCACGACGGCCGCCAACAGCAGGAGGATTTCGGCGAAGGCGATGCCCGGCATTTTCAGGCCGAAGAAAAGGGGCGTCCATGCGGCATTGAGCACGAGCTGCACGAGGTAGAGCGTGAGCGCGCGCCGTTGCCCGGAGCAGCCGCCGCGCCGCCACACGAGCCACGCGGCGGTGGCCATCATGAGGTAGAGGGCGGTCCACACCGGGCCGAATAGCCACGACGGTGGATTCCACGACGGCTTCCGCAGCGAGGCATACCATTCGCCCGGCATCGCCCAAGCCCCGAGCGCGGGCGCGAGGAACGTGACGGCGATGCACACGGCGAGGGCTGCGGCGTTTTTCCACGGAGAGTTGAGTGGGACTGGCATGTGGTATGGGTGGCGCGCCGGCGTTGCGCACGCCAGTGCTGATTCGATGCCCGCGTCACTTCGCGCGACCCGCATACGGCACCGTACTGGCTTCGTCTTTACCGAGCGTCTTCGTTTGTCCGGCGCGCGTCTCGCGGATGATGGCGGTGAAAGGGTCGCCGTTGAAACACGTCTCGCCGAAAAATGCCCACACGGACGAGTCGTCGTTCACGAACATCGGCGCGAGTTTTCCCGCCGTGGTGGTATAGCTGAAGCCGCCGAGGATTTCCGTGCGTCCGCCGCCGAGCGTGTGAACGAGCGTTCCGCCGCGTTCGGTTTTGTAGCCGAGCACCCAAACATCGCCGCCGTCGTTGGTGAGGTGCGTGCCTTCGTTTTCAATGTTGAGCTGCCGCGCCCAGACGCGTTGTTTGCGAAAGCGGAAGCCGTCACCCACCACGTCTTCGAGAAAGACTTCGCCGCCTTCGCTGCGCGCCGTGCTTTTTATCGCGTGAGTGCCGACGCTGCGGAGCACGACGGTGCGCTTCGTATCAATCTCCACGCCGCCGTGCAGGCCGCTGAAATTCTCCAGCCACACGACCGGCTCCGCGCCGTCGCCGATGCGGAAGTTCACCGGCTCCCGCTTGCCGTAGTTCATCCAGCCGCTGATGCCGATGACGCGCCGCACTTTGCCGCGCACTTCGATGGCGCGCGATGCGGTGTAGTGGCCGGGGAAAAAGACCGTCGTCGCGCCGGAGTCCATCGCCTTCTGGATGGCTTCGGCGCTGTCTTTCTTGCCGCTCGGGTCCGCGCCGAAAGCATCCACCACAGCCCACTTCGCCGCAGACTCCCATGCGGGTTGGGGCGTCTCTTTCACCGGCAACCGCAGCGACTCTTTGGGCGAAGGGAACGCCGTCGAGACCGCGTGCGACGAATACTCCGCGATGTCCGGCCCAAGCGTGCCGGGCTTGTCCTCGCCCTTGATGCGGAAAGCGGCGGCGAAGTCCGGCGTTTTCATGTCCGCCAGCGCGCGGGAGTAGCCGCTCGTCTTCACGTCGCGCAGGAAAATGCGGCCGCCGTTGTAGTTCACGATGGCCGGAGCGTTCACCGACCCGCCGCTCAGTTTTGCGTCGGTGAGCAGGAGGCTTCCGTAAGTGCCCAGCGCGGGCACGGCGTTCTCGCTCACCAGCCCGCGGATGCTGATTTGCTGCCCTTCGTTGTGAAGCCCCATCTCGCGCTGACCGCGCAGCGTGATGTGCTCGAACGTCTGACTGTTCACCGAGCGCGACGTCGTGATGCCGCGCGCAAAGCCGACCACTTCGCAGCGGCTCACGAGCAGCGGTCCGTTCATGTCGCGATGGGCGAGATCGAGCCCCACCGCGCCGCTGCCTTCCGCCGCGACGAAGCGGCAGTCGCGCACCGCGCCCGTGTTGTTTGAGTAAAATTGCAACGCTACCGCGCCCGCGTTGTTCGCGCCCACGTCGAAGGTCAGATTCTCGACGTGATTGTGAAACCAGTCCGCGCTTCCGAATCCGCCGCACCACATGATAGCAGCAGGCTTCTTCGCGTCGGTGAACGTCCCGTCCTTCAGGCGCAGCACCGAGCCGGCCCGCGACTCGCCGCGCAGCATCGTAAAGCCCCAGTTCCGCCGCTCGCCGACCTTGTCCGGCCACGTCAGCGTGCGCGAGACGAGATACGTGCCCTTGGGAAAATACAGCACGCGATGCCGCCCGATGTTCTCATTAAGCGCCGACTGCAACGCTTCCGAGTCATCACTCACGCCGTCGCCTTTCGCAGAGAAAGGCGGCTTCGTCACATCCACGACGTTCGCGTGCAACGGATACGCCTGCTGCGTGGCGGAAGCGCTGACGGTGAGAGCGGCGATGAGAAGAAAAAGAAGAAGTGCTTTCACAGTCCGCGACGATGAATCGTGAAGATGACGCTATGATGACATCTCACCTGCATTCGGCAGCGTGAGTGTGAAAGTGCTGCCTTTGCCGAGTTCGCTCTCTGCGGTGATCGTGCCACCGTGGGCTTCGGCCAGCGTTTTCACAATCGCGAGGCCAAGCCCTGCGCCGCCGCCGGCGCGGCTGCGGGATTTGTCCACACGATGAAAGCGCTCAAAGAGGCGCGGAAGATGGGCGGGCGGGATGCCTTCACCGGTGTCGGTTATTTTGAAGAGGATGGCGTCGTCTTCGGCGGAGGCCGTGAGCGTGACGCTCTCGCCGTTCGGAGTGTGGCGGAGGGCGTTGCCCACGAGGTTGCCGAGCGCCTGCTCGATGGCGATGGCATCCGCGCTGAACGGGAGCGCGACGGGCGACCCGATGGAAAAGGTGACTCCCTTGTCCTCAGCCATCCGCAGGAATCGATGATGAACGGTGCGTGCGATGGCGGCAGCATCGCACGGTGCGCGGTGGATGAGCGGCTGGCCGGCATCGGCGCTGGCGAGGGCGAGCAGATTTTCGGAAAGGCGGGAGAGGCGCTCGATTTCCTCGCGGCAACTCGTGAGCGCAGCGCGGTAGTCATCGGCGCTGCGTTCGCGGCGGAGCGCTAGGTCCATCTCACCGCGCAGCACGGCAAGGGGTGTGCCGAGTTCATGTGCCGCATCGGCGATGAACCGATGCTGCGCGGCCTGCACGGCTTCGGATTCGCGGCGCAGCCGCTGGGCCGCTGCGAACACGGCGGTGCGCAGCACGGCAATAAAGAGCACGCCGAATCCGGCGAGCGACGCGACCATGACCCATGTGAATGTCGTCAGCGCGCGCGCGGCATCCGGCAGTGGCAGGCCGGTCTGCGCGTAGCCGTGGAATTTGATGCCCGCCTCAGTGCCGAGGCCGGTGTAGATGGGAAAGACGACGAGCCGCATCGGGCGGCCTCCCGAGCCGTGGACATCGCGTGCCATCCAGCCTTGTTCCGCGGTGGCGGCGGCGGAAAGTTTCAGGTCGGGCGGCGTATTCGCGGACTGCGCGACGAGACTCCCGTCGAGCGCAAAGACCTGCATGAAGATGTCGCGGTTATAGTCGGCATGGTTGCGCGTGAGCAGGTCGGCGAGATTTTCCGGCCAGCCATCCTTCGTCTCGATGTGTTCGGACAGCGAGTCGGCGAGGTAGCGCGAGCGGTCGCGCAATGAGAGGTCGAGGAAGGCGAGGTTCACCTTTTCCTCTGCGGCGAGCGTGCGCGCTACCCAGCCGCGCAGGACTACGCCGGTGAGTGCCAGCAGCGCACCGAGGAGCAGGGCGAAGAGAGTGATGAGGCGGCGTTCGTCGCGGTTCATGAGGGGTCGCGGAGGACGTAGCCCGCTCCGCGCACGGTATGCACCAGCGGAGTGCCGAGAGCATGGATTTTTTCGCGCAGGCGATACACGGTCACGTCCACCACATTGCTCATGGCATCGAAATTTTCGTCCCACGCGTGCTCGCTGAGCGTGGTGCGGGAAACGACACGGCCTTTGTGACGCAGGAGATATTCGAGAATGGCAAACTCCTTCGCCGTTAGGTCCACGCCGCGACCGCCGCGGATGACTTCGCGCTTCTGCGGGTCGAGTGTGAGGTCGCCGGTGCGCAGAAGCACCTCTTTTTCCGGCGCAGCGCGGCGCAGCAGGGCGTGGATGCGGGCGAGCAGTTCCTCGAAGTCGAATGGCTTCTTCAAATAGTCATCGGCCCCGCCATTCAGTCCGCGCAGGCGATCCTCCAGCGCGCCGCGCGCCGTGAGCATGAGCACCGGCGTCCTCCGACCCTGCGCGCGCATTTGCTCCAGCACCCGAAAGCCATCCATGCCCGGCAGATTCACATCGAGAATCACAGCGTCGTAATCATTCTCCGCCGAACGCCACGCGCCATCCTCGCCATCGCCTGTCGCATCCACGGCAAAGCCTTCCTCGCGCAGCCCGCGCACGAGCAGGCGGGAGAGCTTGGCGTCGTCTTCGATGAGCAGGAGTCGCATGGCGGCGGCTATTTTATCCAGCCGCTGTAGAGCGACCACCCGATCCATCCGCCCGCTCCCGGCGCTTCTTTGTCGAGCGTGCGGGTTTCGCCGCTGCGGGTTTCGCGGACTTTGTTCAGCGCGGTATGCTGGTCGAAAGCAATCTCCCGGATGCCAGCGAGCGAAAAGCTGGCGTCTTCCACGATGAACGACGGGCGCGGGTCTTTCTCGTCTTTGGTGCCTCCGTAGTTGAAGACGCCGAGGATTTCGGTTTTCCCTCCGGCGCGGGTGGCAAAACGCACGCCTTGGCCTTCGTGCTTCACGCCGAGGCACCAGAGCACTCCGCCGTCGTTTTGCACCAGACCGTTGTCGCTCGTGCCTTCTGGATTGAGATGCCGCGCCCAACAGTGCTGGCCTTTCTTCTTCAAATGCACGCCCGCCGGGCAGTCGGTGATGAAGATGTCTCCCTCACCGTCGCCCACCACTTTGACGCCGCTGCTCTCGGCAAAGAGCACATTCTTCGCGGCGGCGTTCGTCAGTGTTATGGGCGGGCCTCCGAAGCTGTCGAGGTTTTGAAATTTCACGACGGGCGCGGAGGCATCGTCCACGATGAAGCCGCCGCCGTCCTTGCCCAGCACTCGGCCAAAGCCCAGCCCGATGACCAGCCGCACGGGTGCCGGCACGCGCAGGCTGCGCTTCAGTTCATACCAGTTTGGATCGCTGCCTCCGATGCCGCGGAAATAAACGATGGTCTTTCCTTCTTTCGCCGCGGCAGCAAACGCCTGCTCGATGGCGTCGGTGTCGTCCTTGTTGTCGCCAGCCTTCGCCCCGTGGTCGTCCACACAGAGCCACTTCGTGTGGTCGTGCTCCCACGGCACTTCCGGCTCGCGCTTGATGGGCAGTTTCAGTGCAGCATCCGGCGCGTCGTCCCACAGCTTGCGGACTTTGCTGCTGGAAAACTCCGCGACCGTCAGTCCTTCGCACTCGCCGTTGCTTCCGGAGGATTCGATGGCTTTGGCAAAGCCCATCACCTCGACGTTACGCGCGTAGAGTTTGCCCTTATTGAGAATGGCCGGGCCGTCCGCCTTGCCGCCAGAGAACTTGCCCCCGGTCAGCGCGATGACGCCGCTCCAGTGGTCCCAGTCGTTGGGCAGGTCGTTCACAATGGCGACAGGCGTGTTCTCCACGGTAAGGTCTTCGATGGCTGCGACATTGGCCGAAACATATACGCCCTCGCTGCGGCAATTCTTTATTTTCACGCGGGACAGCGTGCCGCCCCACACCCACTGACTCTGGATACCGCGCTCAAAGCCGTCAATCTCCACATCCTGAATCAAGTTAGGCCCGCTCTGATCGAGGAACCCCGCGTTGATGCCGACCTTGCCTTTCCCAATGACCCGCACGTTTTTCAGAATGCCGGAGTTCGTCGCATAATAGCGGATACCGTCCGTCCCGGGATTGTCGCCGACATCCACGGTGAAGTTCCGCAGATTCCGCATGAACCAGTCGGCACTCGTCGGCCCCTTCTCATTCGGATGCGTCCGCAGCACCGCCGTCACATCCTTCACGCCGTCGTCCAGTTTCAAAATGACGCCGTCGCGCGACTCGCCATAGAGCCACGGCCCCACGGCACTTTTGACCACCAGCGAACGCGTGAGCCGATACGTGCCATTGGGCAGGAAAACGACGCGCGACATATTGCCAAATTGCTTCGCCCCTTCCTTGTCGCGCCCACTCCCAATATCGAGCGCCCGCTGGAGGATGTCTGTGTCGTCACTCTTGCCGTCCCCCTTCGCGCCGAGCGCTTTTTTCACATCCAGCACCGAGGGGTCGTCCGGGAACGCGATGCGTTCGTTCGCGGCGAGAAGGGTTGAAAAGGCGGGCGCAAGGAGCAAAGCCGAGACACGGACTATGGAAAAGAGTGGGTTCATTGGTGGGAAGAGACTGACCCGGCATGATCGTCATTGCAGATGACATGGCCATGACAGCAAAGCGGGTAACCGTATCATTTTCGCTTGGTCGCGCCTCCCGGCGGTGGGGCCGGAGTGGGCTGTCTGATGTCTGAAACTCCGCCGCCCCGGCGCACGGGCGTTCACTTTTCGCCGGACCTCACGGCGCAGATTTCAGCCCGGCGGTATTCACAGCGATGATGCGGTACTTCGCGCCGGCTTTTGGAGCGGGGTCGGTGAATCGCATGAGGGGCACCGGCTGCGAGGGCGTGTCGTGGAAACCCAAACCCTGGAAAACGGTGTGCGTCGTTTGCTCCTCCGGCAGCGAGGCGATGACGGCACCGTCGCGCTCAATGATGAAGCCACGCAGCCCGCTCTCCAGATCAGCGCGGACCGTCCATGTGAGCACGCTGCCACGCAGGGTCACGTCGGCAGGGGCTGGCGGCGGCGTGGTGTCGGTCACGGTCGCGGTCTTCACATAGTCGCTCCATGCCCGGGCGAGGGCCGCATCGGGCAGCCAGACGGCGGCGGTTTTGTCGCCGGTGAATGCGGCAGCGGGCTGCGCGGTACCGCCATGCAGCGGGGCCAGCCATGCTTTCTCCGCAGGCATTTCTTTGAGCACAGCACCGCTCTGCTCCGGGAGGCGCGCGGCGAGACAGGCATCGAAAAACGGGACCGCCAGATAGCGGGAGCCGCCGCAGTCGTGACCTGAGCGCGGGTCTGCGGCGAAGGCGATGAGCGAGCCCTTGGCCCGCCAGTCGCGGAAGGTATCAAGGGTGTTGCTGTAGGAGGTACGGAATCGATGATCGTCTCTTTCCTTGCTGCCGGGATTTGCCATCACCGGCACGCGCAGAGCGGTGACGGGGACTTCCGGCGGGTCCTTGTCCCCTGGCCCCTGCGAGGCTGATCCGTAGGCAGACCCGCTGCGCAGCCACACGGCCACGCAGCGATCCGGCTCCAGGGCCAGCATCATGCTGGCCCACCAGGCGCCGCCGCTGTGGCCCCAGAGGCACCACGGTGCCTGCGCGATTTCCGGGTGGCGCGATTCCTCTGCGAAGTCGCGCAGGGCTCTCAGAAAGGTGGCGTGCGATCCTCGGCGCGGATCCGCCCAGGCGGCGCAGTGGTGATCACCCGCGCGGTAGGAGGTGCCCAGCAGCGCGCAGCCGTGCTTTTCCGCCAGTGCGCGCCAGTGCAGATCCTCCGCCGCCGCCAAGCTGCCACGTTCTGCCCCATCGCCACAGCCATGCTGATGCACGATGACGCCGCGCACCACCTTCACTCCAGGCGGGAGCCACAGATGGTAGTTCGCCTCACACGAGCGTTCGCCCGGCTTGGGCGATCCGGGATAAGTGAGGGTCTGCACATCACTCGCGGCGGGGGATTGGCCGCCAAGGAGCGCAGAAAAAACAAAAAGAATGAGGTAATGAATTTTCATTTTAGAGTAAGTGCGGACTGCCCTCGTAAAAGCAAGCTGTTGTGAGTGCTGCTGGCGTCAGCAAACCACGGGAAGGTGCCTTGGGAAAGTGCTCAAACGCAGGTGTTGGCGGAAGCACAGGGCTGACGCCTGAAAATTCAAAGGCTGGACGCTGCGCCGGATGGAAGCCATCGTGGAAGTGGACGCTCAGGACAAAGTGATGGTGTTCATTTGATCCGCCCTGCCGGGCGTCCCCTCCGGGCAGCCTGCGGCTGTCTATCTCGCTCCACTCGATTCCAACAACGTGGGGTGGAGTGCGCGCAGCGTGTGTGATCTTTATCGCGCCCGGTGGGAGATTGAGGTGTTTTTCAAGCAGATCAAGCAGACGTTGAAGCTGAGCGGTTTTGTGGGCTACAGCGCGAATGCGATCCGCTGGCAGGTGTGGACGGCGCTGCTGGTGTATGTGTTGCTTAGGTTTGCGGCTCATCTCAGCAACTGGGGGCACAGCTTCACCCGGCTCTTCACAGTGGTGCGGGCGGCCATGTGGGAACGTCTGGATCTGCTGGGATTATTACGAAGCTATGGGACAGCATTGCACCAAATGACCGGGTCCTTGTCACAAATCACCAGTTCTTCCAGGTGATCGTCAGCTGCAGCACCGTGGCAATGGACACCCAAATGAGATAGGGCACCTGGGCGACCGCCACCCACCGGCTGAATTTCCAAACCGCAGCCATCATCCCAAGGATGGATGCCCAGATGAGCAGGATGTCCAGGGACGCCAGCGGGAGGTTTCTCAGGCCGAACTGGATGGGCGTGAAGATCAGGTTGGCGACCAGATTGATACCGAACGGGATCAGGACTTTCCAGGGCAGCTTCCCACGGATCGCTTGGATCAATACGAAAGCCAGGCTCAGGAAAAGGACCGGGTAAAGTATCCCCCAAATCTGCCCGATGGTCGCCGGCGCAGGGGTCCACGCGGGCTTCTCAAGAGCGTTGTACCATTCGATCCATGACATCCAGGAGGTTTCCAGAGAAGGCTGGGAAAATCGACCGCCGCGGAAATTACTTGGTCAGCGGGTGTTCCTTGAGCAGTTCCTCAGTGTTGTAGAGCAACTGGCGGTTGGGATTGGCGTCCCGGATTTTTTTCACCTGGGCGGGCTGAATGGGATCAGACTGGTTGCCGAAGCTGTTGCTGACGAAGGTGAGGACCGCCGCGATTTCTTCATCCTTCAACATCCCGCCGAAAGGTGTCATGGGCACCTGGCCATCGTATTTCTTGCCGTTCACCTCCAGAGGCCCCATCAGGCCATAAAGCGCGATTTTGATGAGGCGGTCCGGGGCCTCGCTGACCCAGGGGCTTTTCACGAGGGAAGGGAAAGCAGGGTCGAGTCCGGCCCCGTTCGGCTGATGGCAAGTGACGCAGTGGCCCTCGCGGAAGTAGATTTCCTGGCCGGCGAGGTATTGCTTTTTCGCTTCGACGCTCAGGTGGGCCGGGGCGGGCAGGCTGGCGTGTTCGGAGACAACTTTTTCGACCAGTCCCGCCAAGCGGTCGCTGGCGGTTTTGGCGGCTTTTTCGCTCCACTCATCCAAAGGCTGGGCGGAGGCGGTAGCCACGATTTTTTTGGCAGCAGCGACGTCGGGCAGCCACGAGGCCGCGACGAGCGCTTCCAACCGGACCCGGCCTTCCGGATCAGCGGCCGCCTTTTCCAACAAAGCGGCATGATCTGGAATACGATGGAAGTTGTAGCGTACCACCCGGACGGCCGCCGCGCGGGCGTGGAAGTCAGGGGACTCCAGCATCTGGCGGAGGAGCGCGTCGTCCACCTGATTGAGACCCCAGGTGGCCCAGAGGGCTTCGAGGAGGTGGTGTTGATAGCGGGCATCGCCTTTATCCAGCTTCGCGGTCCACTCTTTGATGGCCGGGAGCACCTGTTCGGTGGGGAAGTTCCGCAGGGCACGGCGACTGCGGTAGCGGCTGCGGTATTCGGGCAGTTTCAGGTTGTCCAGCAACTCCGGGATGCTGGCTCCGGCAACCTTGGCGGGCTGCACCAGCGGGCGGGATGGATAGGTGATCCGGTAGATGCGGCCATGTTCGTGGTCGCGGAGCGGGTCGCGGGCGTTGTGCTGCATGTGGCCGATCAGGACGTTATGCCAGTCGATCACAAAGAGGGAGCCATCCGGGGCGAATTCGAGATCACCCGGGCGGAAGTTGCCGTCGGAAGACTTTAGCAGTTCCTGACGGAAGGTAGTTTTATAACCGGTTCCATCGTCCTGGATCTGGTGCTGTTTGATGCCGAGGAAACCAATGGCATTGCAGAGAATCAAGTCGCCCTGCACTTCGTCAGGAAAGTGGCGGGAGGAGACGACTTCGAGGCCCGAAGTGGGGCGCACCGCCTGTCCCTCGGGGATCAGGTCGCGGGTGAGCGGCGTCTTGGCCCCAAAGGGCGTTTTCACGGAGGAAGGCAGCAGCCAGTTCATGGTAGGGCCGGAAGTGTGCAGGAAGAAATCCTGGCCCCACTCATCAAACACAAAGCCCCAGGGATTCGGAATGCTGAGTTGGGCGGTGCGCTCCAGCTGGTGGCGCTGCGGGCTGTAGCGGAGGAAGCCGCCATCGACACAACGGACAGGGCCGTAGGCGGTCTCCACATTGGTATGGAGGAAAACCCCCTCACACATCATGAAGGCACCGGAGGGATCGGCCGTGTAGGCACTGATGGCATGGTGGGTGTCGTGGGAGTCGAAACCACCGAGGACGATTTCCCTCACGTCAGCCTTGTCATCGCCGTTGGTATCACGCAGCAGCATGAGATTGGGCTCCTGGGAAACATAGACGCCTTCCGGAGCGAACTCGAAACCGATCGGCAGGTGCAGCTTGTCCGCGAAGACAATTTCCTTGTCGGCCTTGCCATCGCCATTGGTGTCCTCATAGATGAGCAGCTTATCGTCGGGCATGGGATCGCCGGGACGGTAATGCGGATAGGTGGGCATCACGGCAACCCAGAGACGGCCCTTGTCATCAAAGGATAGCTGCATGGGGTTGGCGAGGTTGGGAAACTCCTTTTCGGAGGCAAACAGCTCGACTTTATAGCCCTCGGGCACCGTCAGGCTTTTCTCCGCGTCCTTGCCGTAGAGATACTGCATGGGGCCGTTTTTATTACTGGGCTGGTAATTGGTGGGAACGGGAGGCAGCGGATGTGTTTTGGAGTCATCCACTTTCAGGCTGCTGGTCTGGCCGGTGGCCACAGCATGGATCAGACCGTCCCGCAGGGCCGCCATTTCGCGCAGCTTCCGGACTTCGTCCGGATAATTCTGCGGACCAAAGGGATTGTAGCGCTGGCCGTGGGTGTGGACGCCGTTGAGAATGTTATAGTCGTTGTTCCAGAACCAGTCCTTGTCCTTCACCGCCGCGTGAACCTTGGCCGGATCGGCTTTGGATTGCACGGCCTGCGGCCCGTAAAGTCCGTTGGCGAGGAGGCAGGCGAGTTGTTGATATCCAAGGTCGGTGGGGATGAATCCGGCGGTGGTCAGAGGCTGTTCCGCCTTCGAGTAAAGAGCCTTGGTCGGAGAGAAGAGGTCGATAAAAGTAAGACCGTGTTTTTTGGCCACGGTTTCCATGGCGGCGGAATACAGCGCGAGGGCGGCGTTTTCCTTTTGGCCGTTGGGCAGGTCGTTTTTGGCGCTGAGGTCCTGATAAGCGACAGGTGAAACGAGCACCAGCCGCGGCGCGGCCTGACCGTTGTAGGCCTTGCTCAGGGTATGTTGCACAAAGGCCTCCAGCTCGTCCTGGTAGTTGGTGACCCGGGCAGCTCCATCGAAGGATTCGTTGTATCCAAAGAAGGCCACGATGGTGTCCGCCTTGAGGTAAGCGAGCCATTCGTCCGGCATGGGGAAGAAACCTTTGCCATTATGGATGGCGTTTTCCGGACGGAATTTCTCCGCGCCGGGGAAGGCCCATTGCGAGGTGCGCGAGGGATGCGGGCGGAGGCCGGGGGTGTCACCCGGGCGGCCCATATTGCGCACAAAAAGCTGGTTGTCTGGATAACGCAGATGCAACTCGGTTTCCAAGCGGTTATAATAAACGTCCCGCTCGGCCAAGCCATTGCCGAGGAAGACAATGCGCTCGCCCACCGCAGGCGGAGCCACCGCCTGGGGCCGCTTGGCAGCAGCGGTGGCCGGGACGGGCATTTGCGCGTGCGGGGCATTTTCCGGCGCTGCGTTCATGGATGAGTCCTGCTTTGGCGCGGTGGCCGGCCCGGGCTCGACCTCGGGGGCCGGCAGTCCGGTGGCGGGGCTTTTGCCGGGAGCATAATCGTCGGGCTTGAGGTTCCGGTTCCGGTAAAAATCCTTTTGATTGATGCCGACGTATTTGGTAGGGGTGAACGGATCCGCAAACGCGGCGTCGGCTTTGTCAGGGACCGGGCGGCCGGTGAGATGCAGCGCCGCATTGATCACGAGCCGGCGCAGGTCTTCGTCCGCAAAATCCGTGGAGGAACCCATCGTGGTGCAAAAAGCCTGGCCCTTTTTGGTGCCGTCCGGCGAGGTGTATCCGCGCAGCCAGGCCAATGGCATCATGGGATTGTTCTTCGGGCCGGGAATGGCCTTGGAGGACGGGTCCAGCGATTCCGTGACCGCGCCACGGAGCAGGATGGTGGCTGCTTTCTGATCGAGATTGGCAATCCCGTAGACATCGGTGTCCCCGAAGATTTCGCCCACCCCGCGCAGCACTTCATGTTTGGTGTTGGGCTCCTCCACGATACCGCGGGTGCCTTCCACCATGTGCTTTCCATGGTGATTCACCCACTTTTCCCCGAGAATATTCAGACCGAAATCCGCCCACTTGAAATCACCGGTCTGCGCCTTCCCAGCAAAGGCATGAGTGGCGGTACGAAAGCCGATCACCGGTTTCCCTGCGTTCAGGAAGGCCGCAAAATGTGCCAGCTGGTCATCCGGAAGTTGCCGGAACCGGGTGCCGATGATGAGGAGATCGGCTGAATCCAGCGCGGCGGTGCCCGGAGTGTTTTTTTGATAGTTGGAATCAATGTAGCCCCCGTCCGGATTGATCGAGAACAACACCGTGCAGTCAAACCCATGCTTCTGGCTCAGGATTTTCGCCAGCATAGGGCAGGTTTCCTCACTCCGGTATTCCTCATCCCCGGCTACGAGGACAATTTTCTTTCCATTGGCCGTGCCCGGTTTGGCAGGCAGGTGCAGCCAGTCCGCGGCAAAGCCGGAGGTGCTGAATGCCGTACACAGGGTCAGGAGGATCGCGTGGTATTTCATGGATGATCGAAGGCAGAGGAAAAAATTACCGGACCTCAGGAAGAGGTCCTTGGAGGCAATGAACGTTGAGAAAATTAACTGGCGACTGGTCTGACGCTGGCGCGCAGAACTCACCGGCGGGAATTACCGCAGAATCACGCAAAACAGAAAGCTCAAATTGCAGTGGGCGGCATCAAAGTAAGGAATCGCCCCGGATGGGGTATCCGGTGCGCCCCTCCGGGCTGGGAATGCCACCTGCAAAAAGTCCTCCAGAGCGTGCGGCCGCACCCTTGGAGGAGTTGAGTTTCCAGGGACCCTCCCCAGGCTCACTTGGGCCCGAAGGCGTAGAGGTGGCTCATGGTCATGATGTAAAGGGTGTCATTGGCAAACACCGGGGTGGCGTAAAGGGGGCCGGGGAAGTCAATGGTCGCGATTTCCTTCATTTCCTTGCCCGTCTGGAGGATGTGGAGTTCGCCCTCTTCGTTGCCGATATAGAGCTTGTCACCCACGATCATGGTGCTGCCCCAGATGTGGCCCTTGGTGTCGTAGACCCAGATCTTCGCCCCGGTCATGGCATCAAGACAGTGCACGAGCCCGGAGTAGTCGGCCACATACACGAGGTCGTCCTTGATGGAAGGGGTGGAGATGGAGCGGTTGATGCCTTTGTAGGTCCAGAGGGGTTTGCCCTTGGCATCCAGGCAACTCATCATGCCCACGCCTTCACCGTGCTCGGGATCCTGACCGATCTGGGTGTAGATGCGGTCCTTGTAGACCACGGGAGTGGCGATGATCTCGCTGGGGCCGTCGTAGTCGGAGTATTTCTTTTTGGCTTCAGGGGTGCCCCGGTATTCGGGCGGGTTGCCGTCATAGCGCCACAATTCATTCATGATGTCCAGGTCGTCCTGCTTCTTGAAGGTGAGGTCGAAGCCATAGGCAAACCCGTCACCTCCTCCGAAGATGATTTGTTTTTTGCCGCCGATTTCCGCGAGGGAGGGACTGGACCAGGAACAGTGGAGGCAGCGTTTGCTGACGCCGGAGGCTTCTTCCCCGAGGAGCTTCCCGGTGGCTTTGTCCAGGCAGATGAGGCTGGGCGCTTCGGGTGCGGGGATGTTGGTGTGGGTCCAGTCCACCCCATTGGAAGTGGTGACGTAGAGACGGTCTTCGAGGACGAGCACGTTGCTCGAGGTAATGTTGTGAGGGAACACCCCGCATTCATCACGCATGTCGAAGGCCCAGATGATATCGGCATCGTTGTCACCGAGAGCATCGATTTTGTTTTCCGGGGTGGAGAAGTAGGTGGCCTCGTCCTTGAAGGGCCCATCATTGCCGTTCTTCATGCCATCGGTATCAAGGCAGACCACCTGACAGCGGTTGGTGGTGAGATAGATGCGGTTCTTCTCCACGCTGGCCCCGGAGCAGAGGCCGAGGTATTCCCAGTCGGAGACTTTGCCGGTGCCCAGCTTCGGCGAGGCAAATTGCCAGATGAATTGACCGGTTTTTTCGTCGAGACAAAGCAGCACCCCGCGGTCGCCGGTATATTTGGTGTCGAAGGGATTCTCGTTGTTGGTGCCCAGAAAAACCTTGCCTTGGGAGATCGTCGGAGTGCCATAGGCCTGGGAGCCGAGGCGGGTCACCCACTTGAGGCCTTTGGTGGTGGCCATGTCGACGTCGTCTTTTCCTTTGATCTTTTTGCCGGGATCGATCTCCACCGGCGCATTGCCCGGGGTAACCATGTTGCGGGTTCCGTTCCCGCCCCAGTCAGCCCAGTCCGCCTGGGCGGCAGTGATGCAGGCAGCCAGAGCGGCGAAAGCGATAGTGAGGCGGCGGGTGGTCATGGTGGGGGAAGTGGGTTCAGATACAAAAGGGGAATTCGGATGCCGGAGACAGCGTCCCGGCGGCGGGTTTATTTGTTGGAAGTGACTTTGATATTGTCGACGTAAACGGTCTGCTTGCCCTGGAGGGCAAATCCAAAGAGGCCGGGGGCTCCCTGGGGGTGGGCGATCTTGTGGGGCACCTCAATGGTCCAGGCTTCGGGCTCGGGAGCGCCTTTGGCCCAGGCTTTTCCTTTGATCACTCCTGACCCATCGGCGTTGAGATCAACCTTGGTCTTCAGGGTATACCAGGTTTTGGCGGCGACCGGGAACGGCGCGGCGACTTTGAGCCGTTCCTGATTGGAACTGACTTCAATCTCATTGGAATTGCCTTTCAGCGTGATCAGATAGCGCTGGTTGATGAGTCCGACTTCGGACTTCATCCGGCGGTTGCCCTCGGTCATCATGTCGGCTTGGACGGTGTAGTTCTTCATTTCGTCGCTGCCAATAAAGGTGGTGGCGCGCTGGAAGAAGACGGGGCTGAGGGTCTTGAAGAGGACTTTGTTGCCCTCGAGTTCGCGGACTTCCCATTTGAAGCGGCCTCCAATCCATGGCAGCGGCGGATAGGCGAATTTCACCCCCGGATCGGTGAGGGAATCCTCGTTGGGGATGATGGATTCGAAGTCCTGGGAGATCGGCAGGGCGGAGAGGACGCGGCCGCGGATGACGCCGGTGGCGGTGCCGCTGGTGGCCTTGAAGGCCCCGGCGCTTTGTTTGGCGGTGGGCAGGGCGGCCAGCTTGCCATCCGCTCCAAAAGTGGCGTCCAGGGTGGCCTTCACCTTGGCGGTGGGAGGGATGTAGGATTCCCATTTAGCATCGGTGACTTCGCCCGTGGGGTATCCTTTGGCATCGATACCGCGGATTTTGAAGGCCTGACTCTCCCCGGGATGGAGGATCACTTCCTGCGGCAGGGCCTGCAGCGCGGCGACAGGCCCAGGCTGTGTTTTTGGCAGGCTGAACCAGTCGCCTTTGCCGGTCACGGCACCTTTGGCGATGGTGAAGGCATAGAGCTTTTTGGCGGTGCAGATGTAGAGTTTGCCATTGGCCACGGAAGGGGGGCCGAGAGCGAATCCTGACAGTTTT
>ENA-OBLH01000250-OBLH01000250.1-metagenomes-genome-assembly--contig:-NODE-250-length-19317-cov-2.92145_pt1 | contig 19317 bp, 18 predicted proteins | sample MGYA00153382_OBLH01 | MGnify analysis MGYA00153382
GCCGTCAATAGCGCGTTTGACACCAGCCACCTAGGGACCGTGCGAGCCAGATGCTTTGCGAACGGGCTAGGAGGAACCATCGTCTGGCAAGTCAGCGACGACCAGGTCACCGCCCATCAGCCTGACGATGCGATCGAGGTCGTCGACCGAGGCGAACTCGAAGGTCAACCTGCCTTTGCGTTGTCCCAAGTTGATGCGGACACGAGTATCAAATCGATCAGAAAGCCTCGCCGCCTGACCATCCAGTTGCGGGTGATGAGCACCAGCACGTGGCTTGCGGGGTCGGGGGGTCTCGTCATCCCCGACCGCAACAATCTCCTCGATATTGCGCACCGACAAGCCTTCGGCCACAATGCGTTGCGCTAGACGCTCCATGGCTGCACGATCAGCGAGGCCGAGCAGAGCGCGAGCGTGACCCGCACTGAGCACCCCGGCGGCCACCCGACGTTGGACCAAGGGAGGGAGCTTGAGCAATCGCAAAGTATTGGATATCTGCGGGCGTGACCGGCCGATCCGTGAGGCCAGCTCATCATGGGTGCAACCGAAGTCGTCCAGCAGTTGCTGGTACGCGGCGGCCTCCTCCAGGGCGTTGAGCTCGCTTCGATGCAGGTTTTCCAGCAGTGCGTCACGGAGCAGGTCGTCATCGTGGGTGTCCTTGATGATCGCGGGAATCGCTGGTAGCCCGGCGGCCTGGGTTGCTCGCCACCGCCGCTCGCCCATGATCAGCTCAAAGACCGGACGTTCATCATCCCCCGGGTTCTGCGCAGCCGAGCGAGCCAACTCCTCAGACGGGATAGGCCGCACCACTACAGGTTGCAACACGCCGATCTCCCGGATCGAGTGGACCAGCTCCGCCATCTCATCATCGCCGAAGGCTTTGCGCGGCTGCTTTGGGTTCGGTCGAATGGAACGTACTGGCAGCTCCGCGTAGCGAGCACCCGGCACCGGAGTGAGGCCCGATATCTCGGGATGCGCGGCGGAATCCACCAGGGGCGCTGGCGGCCGACCACTCTCTGTTTCACGTGAAACAGCAGATGACCCATCGGTGCGCTGAGCTGCGTTACCCCGGAAGAAGACATCCATCGGCCGGCTGCTCCCGTTCCCTTCGGGGGCGGTGGGGATGAGAGCTCCCAGACCCCGACCAAGTGCACGCCGCTTCTCACTCATATCCATCGACCTCCTGAAGCACACACGACCGATGCGAGGTGCTCGCCCGGGCTGGATCCATGCTCATCACCATGAGGTGAAGTCCTCTTGAGCTGGCTGTCAACGCTGACAGCGCCGACATAAAGCTAGACAACCTGGCCTGAGGCACCTCGGTCGGCGAGCTCACCAGCCGCCTCGAGGTAGGAGAGCGCCCCGCTGCTGTTGGGGTCGTAGGTCATCACCGTCTGCCCGAAGCTCGGCGCCTCCGAGATCCGCACTGAGCGCGGCACGGAGGTGCGCAGTACCTGGTCGGGGAAGTGCGTTCGAACTTCCTCGGCAACCTGAGCCGAGAGTCGGGTGCGACCGTCGTACATGGTCAGCAAGATGGTGGAGACATGTAGGCCGGGGTTGAGGTGGCTCTTGATAAGTTCGATGTTCTTGAGCAACTGCGATAGTCCCTCAAGCGCGTAGTACTCACACTGGATCGGGATAAAGACTTCGTCCGCAGCAACAAACGCATTCACCGTCAGCAATCCCAGACTCGGCGGGCAATCGATCAACACGTAGTCCAGGCGCTCTTCGCCACGTTCGGCCGCGCCGGCCACGTAGGCACTCAACGCGCGCTCCATCCTGGTCTCGCGCGCGACCAGGGAGACGAGCTCGATCTCGGCGCCAGCCAGGTCGATCGTCGCGGGGATGCACCACAGGTTCGGGATGTCCACACACTCGCGCACGACGTCAACGATTTCCTTACCGTCCACCAGCACGTCATAGATGCTCGGCACGTCTGAGTGATGATCGATCCCCAAGGCGGTGCTGGCGTTCCCTTGCGGGTCGATGTCGACGACGAGCACCCTCAGCCCTGCCTGCGCCAGAGCCGCCGCGACATTCACCGTCGTCGTGGTCTTACCAACCCCGCCCTTTTGGTTGGCCACGGTCAGAATGCGTGTGTTGTCCGGTTTGGGGAACATCTTTCCAGTCAACGAAAGGCGCCGCCGGGCGTCTTCTGCGACGGCGCGACCCAGAGGTGTCTCCACACCGGGATCCGGCAGGGACGCCGCAAGTTCATCGCGCTCTGACAGTTGCTCGACGCCACCTAAGGTAACTGTTTCACGTGAAACGACGGCCATTGCGTTGTGATCCTCGCTATGACTGGACGATACCGGCTTGGTATCCGCCTCTGCCTGGGCCGGTCCGCCTGGATCCGTCAGGGACCGAATATCCATGTCCGTGTCGGACCGCGGATCCGGTGCCGTGGCCACCACGGCCCCTGACGCGGCCACCGTCGAGACCTCCCCTACACGAACCTCCCTCACAGCCAGCGGAGAGTGTTGGGCGATGTTCGTGCTTGGCCACCCCAGACCCGATGAGGGATGGTCTTCGTTCCCTGGGCCATCCAGCGGCCAACCCAAGCCCGCTTGGGCCAATCCAGACACCGACACATGCCACCTCAATCCTTTGCCACCCTCAAACTGCTGACCGCCCGGCTGTTCTACCGTAGCGGCTTGCACGGACCCCCATTGATGATCACCCTCGGCGCTTCCTCTTCGACTTGTGTTCGGCCGCTCCACGCGCGACCGGCCGATCGCCCTGAACCACGCGAAGTACGGTCGTTTCCTGATCCACGATCCCGTTTCCAAAGCTCTCGATGACCTCATCAACGGCACCCAACCGCCTCAGTTCAGCGCGGTCGGCCTTCACCTCCTCTGTAACGCTCGATCCCTTGATCGCCAGCAGGGAACCACCGGGCAGGAGCAGCGGCAGGCACCAGGTGGCCAACTCGCTCAGGCGGGCAACTGCACGTGCTGTCACTATCGGCGCGCTGAGAACCCCCCAGAACTGCTCGGCTCGCCCCCGATGCACTGTGACGTTGGTCAACTCCAGCTCGCCAACTGCTAAGGACAGCCAATTCGTTCGCCTAAGCATCGGCTCGATCAGATGTACATCGAGATCGGGACGTGCGATCGCCAGAGCAAGCCCTGGTAGCCCCGCCCCGGACCCTACATCGATCACTCTGGCATCCAACGGGATCGCCGATTGGATGACGGCGCAGTTGAGCACGTGACGCTCCCAGAGTCGCGGGACCTCCCGCGGCCCGATCAGCCCATGGGACACTCCGCTGTCGGTCAGGATCGCGGTGAACTGCTCGGCCAAAGCCAGTCGTTCGCCAAAGATCCGGGCAGCACCGGCCGGAGCCCGCGGCGGGACACGCTCGGGGTCATCGCCAGGCAGGTTGATGCCAGCCCGATCCGTGCCCGACGCATCGCTCGGTAGGCCGGTGTCTCGGGAAGCGGCTCCTGGCCGGTCTGGGCGGCCGGCCAGGTCACCCAGGTCACCGTCGCATTCGTCAGTCATGGCAACGCATCCTGCGCGGAGAACAGAACCCCCTGGCCATGCCCGCACCACAACCTCTGGTTGATTGCTTCAGGTGATCCACTTTCGATCGGTTTCACGTGAAACACAATCGACCAACAGTCAGAAGTCACGCGGGCAAGATCACCACGTGACGCTGCGGCTCGACGCCCTCCGACTCCGAGATCAACCCAGCCGCGAGAACCTCGTCGTGCACCACCTTGCGCTCGAACGCAGTCATAGGGTCCATCGGCACCTTCTGGTCCATGGACTTCACAGCAACGATCGCAGCTTGCGCTATGGTCACGATGGCCGCACGACGCTCGGCCCGGAATCCAGCCACATCGAGCATGAGCCGGCTGCGCTCTCCGGTTGACGCCTGAACCGCCAGCCGGGTCAGCTCCTGCAGGGCTTCCAGCACCTTGCCGTCGGTGCCCACCAGGCGGCGTGAGACTCGACCCTCTTCTGAGTCCACGATGGCGACCGCTGCTCGGTCTCCGTCGACATCGACATCGATATCACCATCCATGTCGGCAATATCCAGGAGTTGCTCGAGGAAGTCGGCAGCAACCTCGCCCTCACGCTCCAGCAGCGACGTCGTGTTCGGGGCTGAGTCGGCGTCTCCCGGCACCTCAGCCGATGGGATATCCATGACATCGGCAATGGGTCCTTCATGTTCTGGCGCAGTTGTCGTTGAGGGTGAGTCCTTCTCGACTGCTGGAGTGTCCTGTTCGGTCATGTCCGTCTCCTGATCGTGCTGTATGCCGGACCGGGTCGGTCCACGAAGTTTGAGGTGACCGCGGCACTCCCAGGTAGCAGGACGCCGTCGGCGCAAGTCAGCAACCTACCGTTGACCGACCTTCGGTGCTGCTACTGGGCTTCGCCGTCCACTGCTGCCGGGGGTTTGGTGTCCTGCTTCTTCAGACCCTGTCTACCATCGCCTTGCCCCGCGGGCCTGACCCGCTTCTTCCGTTTAGGCTGCTGTCGCTGACCTGACTTGGGCTTGGCCTCGATGGCCGGGGTGTCCTGAGCTTCCTCAGCCGCGTCGTCGTGGCTCAGACCGGGGATGGTGAACTTCTTGTGTTCCTTGCCACTCTTGAGCCGGCGGTCCTCGAGAGCTTTTTCGGCTGGCGAGCCAGGGGCCGGCATCCGCCTGATGGTGTAGAACTGCTGACCCATCGACCACAGGTTGGTGGTCAGCCAGTAGAGCAGGACGCCGATCGGGAAGGTGACGCCCGAGAAGACGAACATCAACGGCATCAGATACATCAGGATCTTCTGCTGCTTGGCAAACGGGTTGTCCAGCGCGCTAGCCGGCATGTTCTTCATCATCAGCTGACGCATGCTGATGAACTGTGAGGACGACATGAGGAGGATCATCACCACACAGACAAGCTTCGTGTTGGGTGTGGACGGAATCTTTTCCGAGACCGCGTTCACGATCTGGAGGGTGTGCTGGAAGGTGGCAGACAGGGGCGCACCGAAGATGGTTGATGCGTTGGCCTGGGTGGCCAACTCCGGGGTCATGGGGCCGATGGGCGGTTTGGTACCAGCAGCGATCTGCGGGAGGGCGTAGAGCATCCGGAAGAGCGCGAAGAAAACCGGGGACTGCAGCAGGACCGGCAGGCAGGAAGAGAACGGGTTGGTGCCGGTGCGCTTGTAGAGACCCATCGTCTCCTGGGTCATCGCCTGGCGGGACTCAGGATCGGTCTTGCCCTTGTACTTCTTCTGGATCTTCTGCATCTCGGGCTGGATCAGCTGCATTCGGCGAGAGGCATGAATCTGCTTGACGAACAACGGGATCAGGACGATCCGGATGACGATGACAAGGCCCACGATCGACAGAGCCCAGGTGAACCCGGCCTCAGGCGGGAGGCCGATCGCGGAGAAGATCGTATGGAAGCCGACCATCAGCCAGGCGACCACCCACTCGAGTGGGGCGAGGAGCGTATCTATCCAGCTCATCTGTTACACACCGATTTCATCGAGTCCTCTGTCGTGGGGCGAGCGGGGCGCTCGCCAGCGGGGCAGGTCGACCGACCGGCGTGCCAGTCGGTCGTCCTGCGGTCAAGTCTGCTGAGCTGGGTTGTTCAGACGAGTGTTCGGGCCCCGGATGAGGAACGTGGTCGACGCCGCCGGGGTTCCACGGGTGGCAGCGCAGCAGGCGGCGGGCAGCCAGCCAGGAGCCGCGCAGGAGGCCGAACCGCTCAAGGGCGGTGAGGGCGTAGGCGGAGCAGGAGGGGTAGAACCGGCAGGTCGGCGGCCGCATCGGTGACCACACCAGCTGATAGCCCCTGATCAACCAGATCACAGGTGCAGCCACCACCGCCCGCACGGAGGGGATCAACATGACGTCTCAGTGCCCTTTCTGTGACGTGACCCGACGCAAGATCGTGGCCAGCAACGTGTCCAGGTCCCGACCCAGAGTCGCGGTCGGAGTGCCCGGCAGACCGGTCTTTGCCCGGATAACCAGATCAACGCCGGCCGGCAGCTGATCGATCCGGATGCTCACGAGTGCGCGCAGAACCCGCTTGGTGCGGTTACGGACCACGGCGTTACCCACGGCCTTGGAGACGACAAGACCGACCCGCGGCGGTTGGCCCGCACGCGCGTCGGTCGAGTTGGCATGGACCACGATGAGCCGACTGCCCGAACGAGTTCCGCGTGCCCCGCGTGCCCCGCGAAAGACCGCGGCGAAATCGGCACTGCTTCGCAGACGGTGACGTGCTGGCAGCACGCTTCGAGCCTCAGGCGGACAGTTCGGAGCGACCCTTGACGCGGCGAGCGGCCAGGATCGCTCGCCCGGCACGGGTACGCATGCGCAGACGGAAGCCATGGGTCTTGGCCCGACGGCGGTTGTTCGGCTGGAAGGTGCGCTTACTCACGAGGTTCTCCGTTACTGCACAGCCATCCGGGGATCTGTGCTGAGGGTGGTGCGGGTACAAATGGAACGAGTCAACCGATGTGCCGGGATGATGCGAGACGTTGACCGGCCAGGATCGGGAGCCCGCGGTCAGGCAGCACTGCAAAAACTCTGCACGGACGACCTGGGCATACGAGAACGGCCCTCAACACAGGCTGCCGTCCACGGTACGGGAGCCGTTGGGCACGGTCAAACTCGTGTCGTTTTGCCCCGATGCTGTGCCACCAAATCGGCAAAAACCCGCTTAGGGTGGAACAGCAGGGGCTTCCCTGTCAGGCGACACGCCGAATAACTACACCTATTGTGAGCATGAACACTACGGTTTGACCCTCACCCGGCTCCCCCTGAGGACGGAACGCTCATAGGCATCACGCCAGCACCTCTTTCCACATCATATGCACAGTCTGTGGACAACCATGTGGAAGAAGAGACATACGATGCTCGGGCGTCAAATGAAGGACTGGCGCGGCTGGATCATGACAACGGGAGGGAGGTGGACCGATCATGACGCAGGTACAGGTTGATTTCGGCCACGTCTGGCACAACACCTTGACTGCTCTGGATGCCAATGGGCTTCCCCCGACCCATCGCGCGTTCTTGCATCAGGCCAAGTTCGTAGGTCTGCTCGGGCAGACTGCGCTGCTGGCGGTCCCGGACGAGTACACCAAAGACATCGTCGAGACCCGGGTGCGCCAACAGCTCGTGATGGCACTGTCCAGCCAGCTTGGCATGGAGATTCGCCTCGCGGTCACGGTGGATCCGGCACTGCGTGCGGAGAACGCTGCTGAAGAGGTCTCTGAGCCGGAAGCGGCCACCGATCTGGCCAGCCTCACCGAGCTCGAGGCCGACGACCTTCCAGATCTGAGCTCTCCGTTCAGCACTATTCGGGCCACCAGTAACAGTGGTCAGTCAGGCCGGCCAAAGATCGCCGACCGCGATGCCACCGAGGTTGAGGCGGCACGGCTTAACCCCAAGTACACGTTCGACACCTTCGTCATCGGTGCCAGCAACCGCTTCGCACACGCGGCGGCGGTCGCGGTCGCGGAGGCGCCGGCCAAGGCCTACAACCCATTGTTCGTCTACGGCCAGTCCGGACTGGGCAAGACGCACCTCCTGCACGCGATCGGCCACTACGCGCGCAATCTCTATCCCAACGTTCGGGTGCGGTACGTGAACTCGGAGGAGTTCACCAACGACTTCATCAACAGCATCCGCGACGACAAGGCCTCGGCCTTCCAGAGCAGATACCGGAACGTGGATGTGCTGCTGATCGATGACATCCAGTTCCTGCAGGGCAAGGTCCAGACCCAGGAGGAGTTCTTCCACACCTTCAACACCTTGCACAATGCGAACAAACAGGTCGTGATCACCTCCGACCTTCCACCCAAGCAGCTGGGTGGCTTCGAGGAGCGGATGCGCAGCCGCTTCGAATGGGGCCTGCTCACGGACGTTCAGCCCCCCGACCTCGAGACCCGGATCGCCATCCTTCGCAAGAAGGCGATCCAGGAGAAGATGACGACCCCCGATGAGGTGCTGGAGTTCATCGCGAGCAGGATCACGACAAACATCCGTGAGCTCGAGGGTGCCCTTATCCGGGTCACCGCGTTCGCCAGCCTCAACCGGCAGTTCGTCGACCTCAGCCTGGCCGAGATCGTGCTGAAGGACATCTTTCCGCAAGATCAGGGCAGCCAGATCACGTCGGCAACGATCATGGCGCAGACCGCTGCCTACTTCGGACTGACCATGGAGGACCTCTGTGGCGCCTCTCGCTCGCGGGTCCTGGTCACCGCCAGGCAGATCGCGATGTACCTCTGCCGTGAGCTCACTGAGCTGTCCCTACCGAAGATCGGCCAGCTGTTCGGAGGACGCGACCACACCACGGTCATGCATGCCGACCGCAAGATCCGTCAGCTGATGTCGGAGCGCCGGGCGATCTACAACCAGGTCACCGAGCTCACCAACCGGATCCGCAACCAGTCTCGGTAGGCCGCGAAAGGCCTGATCCACACGGTTACCCACAGGGTCGTGCACAGGGTTGTCCACACCGGTGGAATCGGCGTAACCGGCCTGTAACCAGCGGGATGCCGTATGGACACGTTCAGTTGTCCACAGTCTGGGGATAACTCTGTGGACAGGTGTTCGGCGCCACCCCATTCCTGCTTGTGCACTCACGGAGGACAACCTGTGTATGACGCCCCCCATCCTGTGGGTAACCATAGTTTGATCACAGCCTGCCTGTGGATAGCCATAGTTTGTCCACAGGTAGACCCGGTTGTCCACCACCGCTGTCCACGGGTGTTGCACAGGCCCGCACCTGCTGCAACCTGCGGGGATGTGACTTGTCCACAGAATCCACAGGCCCTATGACGATGACGAGACCTAAGAATGATGGATCCCGCTCCGCGTACCTGGGGATGAAAAGAGTTCCGTCTGGGGCAGAACAGCTGCAATGCCCCAGAATGACAACAACTCCGGACCAGATGTTGGCCAGAGGGACCGGCGGGCACTAAGGTCGATCCGCACCTCTGTTCATCCGAGGTTCTGTCATATGCACCGAAATCGCTGTCAGCTCCCATGCAGGTCGAAGGGCGGGTTACCGATGAAGTTTCGGGTTGAGCGCGATGTTCTTGCCGAGGCTGTGACGTGGGTGGCCCGTGGTCTGCCCAACCATCCGCCCGTGCCGGTGCTGGCAGGGGTCCTGATCGTGGCCAGCGACGAAGGTACGGTCACCCTGTCGGCCTTCGACTACGAGGTGTCAGCCAGGATCACCATCGCTGCTGAGGTCGCTGAGTCCGGCACGGTGCTGGTGCTGGGACGTCTCCTCGCGGATATCTCCCGTAACCTGCCGGCGCGCCCCATCGACGTGGTCACAGAGGGCACCAAGGTCCAGGTGACCTGCGGTTCAACCCGATTCAGCCTGCTCGCGATGCCGGCTGACGACTATCCCAGCCTCCCCATAGCCCCGGCTGTCAGCGGGACCATCGCCGGCGATGTCTTCACGGAGGCTGTGGCCCAGGTCTCCATCGCGGCGGACCGTGGTGACACGTTGCCGATCCTCACCGGCGTGCGAGTCGAGATTGAGGGCGACAAGATCACCCTCCTGGCCACCGACCGCTACCGCCTGGCGATGCGTGAGCTGACCTGGAACCCCGAGGCCACCGACGCCAGCCACGTCGCACTGGTGCCGGCCCGAACACTCTCAGACACCGCGAAGGCCCTCGGGGCACTGGGCTCTGTCGAGATTCACCTCGGCGGAAGTTCCTCTGGGGACGGCCTGATCGGTTTCGAGGCAGGCCAACGTCGGGCGACGACGCGACTGCTCGACGGCGAGTATCCCAAGGTGACGTCGATCTTCCCCTCCTCGGCGGACTCCGAGTCGGTGATCGAGACCACAGTCCTGGTCGAGGCGGTCAAGCGGGTGGCCCTCGTGGCCGAGCGAAACACCCCTGTCCGGCTGCGGTTCAGCGACGGTCAGGTGGCGATCGAGGCAGGCACGGGCGACGGTGCGCAGGCCACTGAGGCGATCGAGGCGGTGCTGACCGGACCGGAGATCGAGATCGCGTTCAACCCGCAGTTCCTGCTGGACGGGCTGGGTGCGGTGGGCACGGCATACAGCCGCCTGTCTTTCACCCAGAGCAGCCGGCCCGCCGTGCTCTCCGGCCAGGACGAGGTCGACGGGCCCGCCGACACGTCTTACCGTTATGTCCTGATGCCCGTCCGTTTCGCCAGCTAGTCCACTTTCTCCGACTGCACGCTGACGCCAGATAACACTTACTGCAACGGGAGATACACCATGCATGTTGGACTCGTCGGTCTCGGCAAGATGGGCGCCAACATGCGCGAGCGGATCCGCGCCGCAGGCCACCAGGTCAGCGGGTACAGCCGAACCTCACCCAGCCGCGACGTCACCAGTCTCGAGGAGCTCATTGCCGCCCTGCCGGCCCCCCGCGTGGTGATCGTGATGGTGCCTGCGGGCGCGGCGACCGCCTCGACCATCACAGCGCTGGGCGATCTGCTCTCTGCCGGAGATCTGGTCGTGGACGGTGGCAACAGCAAGTTCACCGACGACATCTTGCACGCAGAACAGCTCAGGGCGAAGGGGATCGGGTTCGTCGACTGCGGCGTCAGTGGCGGGGTCTGGGGCCAGGAGAACGGCTATGGCCTGATGTGTGGCGGCGACGCCGAGCACGTCGAGATGGTCATGCCGATCTTTGACGCCCTGCGACCGGCTGGCCCGCGTGACGAGGGCTTCGTCCACGCCGGTGACGTGGGGTCGGGGCACTACGTCAAGATGGTTCACAACGGCATCGAGTACGGCCTCATGCAGGCGTACGCCGAGGGTTTCGAGCTGCTCATGGCCAAGGACTCCGTCAAGGATGTTCCGGGCAGCTTCAAGGCGTGGACCCGCGGCACCGTTGTGCGATCCTGGCTGCTCGACCTCATGGTTCTGGCCCTCGACGAGGATCACGACCTTGGTCAGATCAGGGGCTATGTCAACGACTCGGGCGAGGGGCGCTGGACCGTCGAGGAGGCTCTGGCCCACGCCGTGCCACTGCCCGTCATCACCGCCGCCGTTTTCGCCAGGTTCTCCTCCCGTCAGGACGACTCCCCGCAGATGAAGGCCGTGGCGGCGCTGCGGAACCAGTTCGGTGGGCACGCAGTCACCAAGGCCGGCGAGTCCGGTGTGCTGACCGATCACTGACCTCATGGCGTCGCCGTGCACCTGAGGCAGCTGAGCGTCGTTGACTTCCGCAGCTATCCCAGCGCGGAGCTGCCGCTCAAGCCCGGGGTCACCACCCTGATCGGGCTCAACGGTCAGGGCAAGACGAACCTGATCGAGGCCGCCGGGTACCTGGCTACCCTGGGGTCGCACCGGGTGGCCAGCGATACGCCGTTGGTACGCGCCGGCACCCAGCAGGCAGTCATCCGTGGCGTTGTCGTCCGTGACGGCCACGAGACGCTGATCGAGCTCGAGATCAACACCGGACGGGCGAACGGCCGCAACAGGGCCCGTCTCAACCGCTCGCCGGCTGCCCGTCCCCGTGACGTTCTGGGGACATTACGCACCGTGCTTTTCGCCCCCGAAGACCTGGGACTGGTCAAGGGCGACCCCTCGGAACGCCGGCGGTTCCTGGACGAGCTGCTGGTCACTCGCCAGCCGCGTTGGGCGGGTGTCCGGTCCGACTATGACAAGGTCCTCAAGCAACGCAACGCGCTGCTGAAGTCCGCGGCCCCGGTGTTGAGGCGTGGGGTTCGGCGTCCCCACAGGTCATCCACACCTTTATCCACAGAACCTATGGATAAAGGTGTGGACAAAAGCGTGGACCCCAACGACGGCACCGTGAGTGCCTTGCACACGCTGGACGTGTGGAACAGCCAGCTCGCCATGGTCGGAGCCCAGCTTCTGTACGCCCGGTTGCGGCTCATGCGCGATCTAGGCCCTTATCTGAGCGAGGCCTATGACGAGGTCAGCGCTGCGACCTCCGATGCGCGTATCTCCTACAAGTCCTCACTGCGCGAGGAGATGGCTGCGGCGATCGCGGCAGGTGCCGTCCCTGAGATGCAGGCACTGCACGACGAGATTCTGGCCTCACTCGAAGCGGTGCGGGTCAACGAGATCGAGCGCGGCATCTCGCTGGTCGGCCCCCACCGCGACGATGTGGTGCTCAGCCTCGGCCAGCTGCCGGCCAAGGGATACGCGAGCCACGGCGAGTCATGGTCTTTCGCGCTGGGGCTGCGGCTGGCGGCATACCAGCTGCTGCGGCACGATCTCGGCGACGACCCGATCCTGATCCTGGACGACGTGTTCGCCGAGCTCGACTCAGGACGCCGCGACCGGCTGGCCGCGCTCGTCGCCGACTGTGAGCAGGTGCTGATCACTGCTGCCTTCCCCGGTGACGTGCCCAGCGTTCTGTCCGACTCCGGTACGACGTACCGGGTGACCCTGGGAGAGGTGGTTCGTGCCGACTGACCAGGACCCCCGGAAGGACGACAGGGGAGACCAGCCCCGCGATGACACTCGAGACCCGGCCGCCGCGGCAGCCGGCGCCTGCGGGGCAGCCCCTGACGCGGGGCAACCGGGCAACCTCGCCGAGAGGGAAACCGCCCAGTGGGAAACCGCCAGAGAGGAAATGGTCGCGGGGAACACCGCTGACACGGCGGCGGCATCGGCTCTGGCGCGGGCCCGTGAGGCCGCCCGGGCCAAGGGCCTGCGCCCGGGCAGCAAGCCCCCACGCAGGCGCAACGCCAACAGGTCCGGTATCGCGGGTGGCTCCGGCAGGGACCGCAGTGGCCGCGATGGGCGAGACCCTTCGTTGCTGGGCGACCAGATGGATCGCCTGATGCTCGACCGTGGCTGGAACGTCGACGTGGCTGTCGGCTCGGTGATGGGGCGTTGGCCCGACATCGTGGGCACGGAGGTCGCGACGCACTGCACCCCCGTGACGTTCAGCGACGGGGTCCTGATCGTGCGGGCGGACTCGACGGCGTGGGCCACCCAGCTGCGGTTGATGTCGTCCTCGATTCTGGGGCGGCTCGAGACCGAGGTTGGCAAGGACGCAGTCACCGAGCTGCGGGTCCAGGGCCCGAGTGCACCGTCATGGACCAGGGGCCCGCGAAAGTCGACAGGGCCGGGTCCTCGCGATACCTACGGGTGACCCGGTTGACCGCTCCCGGTCAGCGGACTTGTGCGAGCGGTGAGAGAGACCCAGCCGGGCCTTCACAGGCCCGACCATGTAGGGGGAGTAGGAACTGGGAGACTTTTTGCCGGAAAATGGCGCTGACGGGCCTCCCTGGGCGTTTGCTTGTCGGTGCCGACAGGTAGACTTAGAAGCGGTTCGGCAGCCTGCTTGACGAGGTGCCCGAGGGTTCCGCGTGGAGTCTGCGTGGGTTCCTCTCGGGATTCCTGCGATCTGGTGTGGCCGCTTCCACTGCCCGACCTTGGCCGATAGTCCCGCGACGCAGGTTCCCGGGCCGTGCGGACCACTGAACCCAGCGTATGTAGCCAAAGGAGAACCGTGTCCGAGGTCAGCCCAGAGAATGCGTCCGACTCCGAGGGCACCCCTCAGATCCCAGAAGAGGCAGTGAAGCTCCCTAAGATTGTCGGACCAACCTACGACGCGAGTGCCATCACCGTCCTGGAGGGTCTCGAAGCGGTCCGCAAGCGCCCCAGCATGTACATCGGCTCCACCGGTGAGCGCGGCCTGCACCACCTGGTCTGGGAGGTCGTTGACAACTCGGTCGACGAGGCGCTGGCCGGGGAAGCCGACCACATCGAGATCACCCTGCAGTCGGACGGGGGGGTCAAGGTCGTGGACAACGGTCGCGGGATCCCAACCGGAATCATGGCTGGCGAGGGCAAGCCGGCCGTCGAGGTCGTGCTGACCCAGCTGCACGCCGGTGGCAAGTTCGGCGGTGGCGGATACACGGTCTCGGGTGGACTCCACGGTGTCGGGATCTCCGTGGTGAACGCGTTGTCGGACAAGGTCGAGGTCGAGGTCCGTCAGCGCGGCCACGTCTTCCGCCAGACCTTCCTGGTCGGTGTGCCCGAGGCTGACCTGTCCAGGGACGAGGCGACCGACGAGACCGGCACCACCGTGACCTTCTGGGCCAGCCCCGACATCTTCGACAGCACAACTTATGAGTACGAGACGCTGCGTGCGCGGTTCCAGCAGATGGCGTTCCTGAACAAGGGCCTGACCATCACGCTGACAGATGAGCGACCCCGGGCGATCGAGGCGGAGGTGGATGCGGACGACTCCGTGGAGCTGGACGATGCTGACCTCGAGGTCAAGCCGGCCAAGCCGCGCATGGTCTCCTACCGCTACGACGACGGCCTGGTCGACTACGTGAAGCACCTGGTCGGCTCCAAGCGCTCCGAGCCGGTGCACCCGGAGGTCATCTCCTTCGAGCTTCATGACACCGAGAAGCACATGTCCCTCGAGGTTGCGATGCAGTGGACCAGCGCCTACTCCGAGTCCGTGCACACATATGCCAACACCATCAACACTCATGAGGGCGGCACCCACGAGGAGGGGTTCCGGGCTGCGATGACGAAGCTTGTCAACGATTTCGCCCGTGGTCAGAAGCTGCTCAAGGAGAAGGAAGAGAACCTCACCGGGGACGACATCCGCGAGGGCCTGACCGCTGTGGTCTCGGTCAAGCTCGCCGAGCCGCAGTTCGAGGGCCAGACCAAGACCAAGCTCGGCAACTCAGAGGTCAAGGGTTTCGTCCAGCGGGCGATGACCGACCAGCTCGGGCACTGGCTGAGCGGGCACCCGAACGAGGGCCGGGACATCGTGCGGAAGTCGGTTCAGGCATCAGCAGCCCGGATGGCGGCCCGCAAGGCTCGTGAGGCCACCCGCCGCAAGGGGCTGCTGGAGTCCGGCGGCCTGCCCGGCAAGCTGCGCGACTGCCAGAGCAGCGACCCGACCATCAGCGAGGTCTTCATCGTCGAGGGTGACTCGGCTGGCGGTTCCGCGGTCCGGGGTCGCAACCCGCACAACCAGGCGATCCTGCCCATCCGGGGCAAGATTCTCAACGTCGAGAAGGCCCGGATCGACAAGATCCTGGCCAACAACGAGGTCCAGGCCCTCATCTCGGGCTTCGGCACCGGCATCGGTGAGGACTTCGACCTGGCCAAGGCCCGCTATCACAAGATCGTGCTGATGGCCGACGCCGATGTTGACGGCCTGCACATCCGGACCCTCCTGCTGACCTTGCTGTTCCGCTTCATGCGCCCGCTGATCGAGGCCGGGTACGTCTACCTCGCCCAGCCGCCGCTCTACCGCCTGAAGTGGAGCAACCACCCGCACGAGTACGCCTATTCCGACCGCGAGCGAGACGTGATGATCACGGCCGGCCAGAGCCGCGGATGGCGGCTGCCCAAGGAAGCCGGCATCCAGCGGTACAAGGGCCTGGGCGAGATGGACTACCAGGAGCTGTGGGAGACCACGATGGACCCCGCGCACCGGATCCTGCTCCAGGTCACCCTCGACGACGCTGCGGCGGCGGACGAGATCTTCGCCATCCTGATGGGTGAGGACGTCGAAAGTCGTCGCAACTTCATCCAGCGCAACGCGCGCGATGTGAGATTCCTTGATATCTGACGAGATTGCCCGGTGTCGGGTCGAGCAGCGCGCTGGGCTGCAGACGATCTAGGGAGCGCAGCGACCGATGAGGAAGCCGCCCCAGAGGAGCAAGCACTGGTGAGGGATGGGAACAAACCTAAGCCGAAGGTCTTGCGACAAAGGTGACTACGGGGTCGCCATACCAAAGCTTGAAACGTCCTGGAAAGTAAGGAAAACGCGTGACTGAGCAGCCGCCGATCATTGAGCACGACCGCATCGAGCCGGTCGACATCAACCTGGAGATGCAGCGCAGCTATATCGACTACGCGATGACGGTCATCGTCAGCAGGGCCCTCCCGGACGTGCGTGACGGCATGAAGCCGGTGCACCGCCGTGTCGTCTACGCGATGTATGACGGGGGCTACCGTCCCGACCGCGGCTACAACAAGTGCTCGCGCGTCGTCGGCGAGGTCATGGGTCAGTACCACCCGCACGGCGACGCCTCCATCTATGACGCCTTGGTGCGTCTGGTGCAGGATTGGTCCCTGCGCTACCCGCTGGTCGACGGGCAGGGCAACTTCGGCTCCCCCGGCGACGACCCGGCTGCCGCGCCGCGATACACCGAGTGCCGGATGGCGGCACTGGCCATGGAGATGGTCCGCGACATCGACCAGGACACGGTCGAGTTCAAGGACAACTACGACGGCAAGACCCAGGAGCCCACCGTCCTGCCCAGCCGGTTCCCCAACCTGCTTGTCAACGGCTCAGCAGGTATCGCGGTGGGCATGGCCACCCAGATCCCGCCGCACAACCTGCGCGAGGTCGCAGCCGGGGCCCAGTGGTTCCTGCAGCACCCTGAAGCTCCCCGCGAGGAGCTGCTGGCATACCTGATGACCCAGATCCAAGGTCCGGACTTCCCCACCGGCGCGCTCATCCTGGGCCGAAAAGGCATCGAGGAGGCCTATCGCACCGGGCGTGGCTCCATCATCATGCGCGCCGTGGTCGAGGTCGAGGAGATTCAGAACCGCATCTGCCTGGTGGTGACCGAGCTGCCCTACCAGGTGAACCCTGACAGCCTCGCTCAGAAGATCGCCGAGCTGGTCAAGGACGGTCGCCTTGCCGGGATCGCCGACATCCGGGACGAGACCTCAGGTCGCACCGGCCAGCGTCTGGTGATCGTGCTCAAGCGTGACGCCGTGGCCAAGGTGGTGCTCAACAACCTCTACAAGCACACCCAGCTGCAGACCACGTTCGGCGCCAACATGCTGGCCCTGGTCGACGGCGTGCCGCGAACCCTGCCGCTGAGCGCGTTCATCCGGCACTGGGTCGACCACCAGATGGACGTCATCCAGCGCCGGACCACGTTCCGGCTCCGCAAGGCCGAGGAGGAGGCCCACATCCTGCGCGGGCTCCTCAAAGCCCTCGACATCCTGGACGAGGTCATCGCGTTGATTCGCGCGTCCGCCACGGTCGAGGTGGCGCGCGACGGGTTGATGCAGCTGCTCGACATCGACGAGCTGCAGGCCCAGGCCATCCTCAACATGCAGCTGCGCCGGCTGGCGGCCCTCGAGCGCCAGAAGCTGATCGACCGTCACGACGAGCTGCAGACGATGATCGACGAGTTCAACGCGATTCTGGCGTCGCCGCAGCGTCAGCGCGCGATCGTCAGCGAGGAGCTCGCCGAGATCGTCGCCAAGTACGGCGACGACCGCCGCACCAAGATCGTGCCGTTCGACGGTGACATGTCGATGGAGGATCTCATCCCCCAGGAGGATGTCGTGGTCACCATCACCCGGGGAGGCTATGCGAAACGCACCAAGGTCGACCTCTACCGCTCTCAGCACCGCGGCGGCAAGGGCGTCAAGGGCGCCAACCTGCGGGGTGACGACATCGTTGACCACTTCTTCATCACCACCACCCACCACTGGCTGTTGTTCTTCACGAACCTCGGCCGGGTCTACCGGGCGAAGTCCTACGAGCTTCCCGAGGCCGGCCGTGACTCCAAGGGACAGCACGTCGCCAATCTCCTGGCCTTCCAGCCCGGAGAGAAGATCGCCCAGGTTCTGGCCCTGCGCGACTACATCACCGACCCCTACCTGGTGCTGGCGACCCGCAAGGGCCTGGTCAAGAAGACCCGGCTCTCGGAGTACGACTCCAATCGCTCCGGTGGCCTGATCGCGGTCAACCTCCGCGATGGCGACGAGCTGGTCGGCGTGGACGTCGGCTCAGGCGACGATGACCTGCTGCTCGTGTCGATCAAGGGCCAGTCGGTCCGGTTCACCGCGGACGACGACACGCTTCGCCCCATGGGTCGTTCCACCAGCGGCGTGATCGGCATGAAGTTCCGCAATGGCGACCACCTGCTCTCGATGAGCGTCGTGGTGGATGGCTCTGACCCCGACGTCTTTGTCGTGTTCGAGAACGGACTGGCCAAGAGGACTCTTGCGTCGGAGTACACCGCCAAAGGTCGCGGCATCCTGGGGGTGCGGGTCGCCCAGCTCTCCGACAGGGGCGGCGACCTGGTTGGCGCCCTCACGGTGGACGAGGAGGACGAGGTCCTGGTCGTCATGGAGAAGGGCAAGATCGTCCGCTCGCGGGTCGACGAGGTCCGTCGCACCGGTCGTAACACCATGGGGGTGCAGTTCGCCACGCCGGACAAGCGTGACTCCATCGTTGCCGTGGCACGCAATACCGAGCGTGTTGCCGAGGTGGTTCTTGACGTTGAGCTGGGCGACGAAGAGTCCGCCACCGCAGACACAGGGCAGATTGGTCTCGACCCGGAACGCACCGCCATAACCGACATCGCGCGCCAAGACGTCAATGACACGGGTAGCGTAACGTCTGACCGGGATGCGGACGACAACGCAGGAGGCAGCGAGTGAGCACTGCAGGCCAGACCGGCACCGCCGTACGCGCCGACGGGTCGCCCTCATCTGACCAGCCGGCCGGCACTTCATTCAGCCCTGCAGAGAGGCATCCTTCTGCACCTCGCAGGGTGAAGCTCAGCGTCTCGCGGGTCGATCCGTGGTCGGCGATGAAACTGTCCTTCCTGCTGTCGGTTGCGGTGGGTATCGCAGGGGTCGTGATGGTCGCGGTGCTCTGGACGATCCTGTCAAGCATGGGTGTGTTCTCTGACATGAACAGGACGGTCGAAGGCATTCTGAACACCACCAACGGCGCCAAGTTCGACCTCATGGACTACATCGGGCTGGGTCGTGTGGTCTCACTGTCGATCGTCATCGCCGTCATCGACGTCATCCTGATGACGGCAATCTCAACGCTCGGCGCGTTCCTCTACAACGTCTGCTCAAGCCTCGTCGGCGGACTTCAGATCACCTTGACGGACGACTGAGGGCTTCCGGACTCCACTCCAACCACGTCCTGCTTTCAGGGCCGTTTTGGAGGGACGACACCGGTGAGGTAACGTCATGCGTCGCGCGCCTGTGAGTCTGGATCTCGGACTCTGGCGCGCTGGAGATGGCGTAACGGGCCTATAGCTCAGACGGTTAGAGCGCTTCCCTGATAAGGAAGAGGTCAGAGGTTCAAGTCCTCTTAGGCCCACCACCTTCTCCGTTGTGTGCCTCAGGCACGACGATCCGCACCATCACCCGCGTCAATGACCTGCACGATGGAGTTCCATGAAGGAGCATTGGTCATGAAGAAGATCCTGTTGCTGATCGCCGCCACTGTCGGTGCCGTGGCCATCCAGAAGAAATTCAAGGACCAGCAGGCCGAGCAGGAGCTCTGGGCCGAGGCGACTGACAGGGTCTAGGCTGTCCTAGTTCAGTCGAACGGCCACGCAGGCTAGTTCAGGTTGACCGGACGCCC
>ENA-OBLH01000252-OBLH01000252.1-metagenomes-genome-assembly--contig:-NODE-252-length-19231-cov-14.7974_pt1 | contig 19231 bp, 26 predicted proteins | sample MGYA00153382_OBLH01 | MGnify analysis MGYA00153382
GCTTGCGCGGCGAAATCAGCCATGACACCCGCTGGGGTACGCTGCTGCCATTTGGGCGTATAGAGTTACAACATGACTTTGACCACCAATCCAATATGCGCCTTGGCTATGCGGACTTGGCCGGGTCTTCACAAAGCTACAGCATCAGCAGCACCGCACTTGGGCGTAACCGTGTACAGCTGGGGTTTGGTAGCAGACTGCAGTCACGGGTTGGTACGTTTGCGGCAGAAATGCAATTCACACGCAGCAGCCACAGCTTTCAACGTGGGCTGCGCCTGATGTACACCACACGCTGGTAACCGGGCTTAAGCCACCGCAATAGCTCTGCACGCTAAACACAAAGCCCCTGCTAGCCAACGCCAGCAGGGGCTTTTTAACGCTTAAAAAATTCAAGCAAAATTTTCCTCAACCGCTTACACAGCAAGCGGTAGGAGCTGTCAAATCAATCAATCTTCATTGCCTGTAGAGATTGATCTGTCCACCACCGTTTGAAGCGTCTGCCTTGGTTTTGATTTCGCGAAACAGGGCACGCTTGGTCAGTGACTGGGTGCAGGCGGTTGCAAGGGCGGCCAGTTGCGCATCGCAGGCGGCTACGTCGTGGTTGGTGATGTACTGGGTCAAATCGGCCAAGCATTGACAAGTCGGAAAGCTGCGACCACAAACCAAAGTTTTGTTACAGAAGGCTGCGGTTTGAACGCATGTGGGGCCTATCAGTTACGTACCTTCACCAATTTCATGTAACGCTGGCAGTCTTTGCCCAATAAAAGCGTACTGTGGTATTGGGAGGCCTAGAGTTACTGAAGACAGACCAGAATTGGAGGTCTATATGTCATGGTTAAAAAACTGCTGTCTAGCCTTGAGGGGACGCGCGAATGGATGCGGCGCCCAATCAAGCACAGCACCACCATCGCAGCCTGATAAGGCTCCCAGTGAAAAAGACAAAAACAACGACCAGCAACAGCAACAGCAGCAGCCGCAAAAAAAGCGAGGCCCACTGAGTGCTCTGCAGCAAGATTATTGATTGCAAGGGTCAAAGGTTTATGCCCGCTCACCGCGGGTTTTTTTCTGTCCCCGCTTCAGCACAGCCATCTGATGAAGGGCACCGCCGATGCAACAGTACCCGCAAGGGGAAACCACCCAAACTGAGCACAGATAGGTGCTGCCCTCTGAGCGCCATCAGAGGGGAACAGAGCCTTGTGACAGAGGGCTGCGGTTTGTAATTGAACGCAAGAGTTGCCCAGCTCTACAGGGGTGTGGTCCCGAGCCCCCCAAACATAGGGGCCGGACTCCTACACCTCCGATGAACGGCATGCATCACCCTGAAAGCTCAACCGTAAAGGAGTGCATACATGGCAGCTGATCATCAAAAACCGACACCCACCGCATTCGACCCCAAGGATGCAAAGCCAGGCGCCAATCCCAACGTCCCCTCTGATCTCAATGATCCACGCAACCCTAAAAGCCCACACCCAGCTGAGCCAACGGAACAACAAAACCGCGTGATCAAGCAGCCACGCAAGGAGTGAATGCAATGATTCAACCCAAAAAGCCCAGATCACTACCGGAGGATGAGGAAATGGATCCCGTGGGTCTGCCATACCCTGAGCAGCAAGACCCGACGTTGCCCAATGACGGCGACGATCCGCCCCACCCACCATTTTCTCCAGACAGAGAGCCTGACATCCCGGAGGATCCAGAATTCGAGAGAGTGGTTCAGCCCGAGCCGCCCAATGTCTAAGACACCAACCCCACCCGCCTAGAGCGGGTTTTTTATTACCCAAACCCAAGCAGCTTCCAACCGTGGACTGTTTTTGTTTGTCCAGGCAGAGCATCGTGTAAGTAGGCCAGCTGTAGGCCAGCCGCATAAGCACAAAACACCGCCGCCTGGCGTGTCTCCAGGGCTATCTGGTGAGTTGTTTGCAGCCCAAACATCTGACCTGATGGCAATCGTGACAGGGTTTTCGCACACCACCTCAAGCTAGCTGATGCAGCTTCTTGCACTTGCGAATGCGGGCCCGTGCGTTCGCGTTGGCCAGCGAGGTGTTGTGAACTGAATCATTCTCCCCAGTGCAATGCAGTAGCCGCACCACAGCAAGCCAGTTTGCAACTTCGGTCGCGGCTAGCGCTTGCTGCATCTGCATTTCTAACTATATTTAGCAAATACACCAACCCTCAAGGTCTGCGCCTTGCGGGCTTTTTCTTTTGGAGAGTGAATGAGCACACCCATACCAAACATGCAAGCAGAGCCATTTCAACAGCGAGTGAACCGTTGGGTGGTCGAGTGCTTTGGCGAAACCATTGCCAACGACACGACCGAACGCAACCACCGTTTTCTGGAGGAAGCTTTAGAGCTGGTGCAGTCCTTGGGCTGCACACGCAGCGAAGTCATGCAACTGGTGGACTATGTTTTTGCACGCTCCGCTGGTGAGCCCAGTCAGGAAGTGGGTGGCGTGACAGTCACTCTGGCCTCGCTTTGTTCTGCCTCCAACCTTGATATGCAAAACGCCGCAGAAGTAGAGCTGCACCGCATCAGTGATCCGGTCATCACCAACAAGATCAGGGCCAAGCATGCAGCCAAGCCCAAGTACGCTCCCCATGCAAGCTAACAAGACTGCATACAGGTTCTTTTGGCGCTAGCCAGCCACCAGTGAAGGCTAAGCCCACCCCAAGCCCGCTCGGCACCAGTCGTGCGGGCTTTTTCTATGAAGCTAACCCCATGAGCACCACCAGCCCACCCGGAACATGACGCGCAGGTTTTTTCAGCTGCGATAAGCACACAACAAGATAAAACAAGCCCTTATCGGCATTGCAGAAATGGACATTTGCAATCATTGTCTCTCTCGGTTACACATTAACCATGAATTACCAAGCGACTTTCGAGCGCCGTTTCTACGCGCTGCTAAAAGCTGTTGATCCACAGCCTCGTTGTACAAGCCGCCAAGAAGCACATGATCTGCTCTTGAAACATTGGGTTCTGATTTGCGAAAAGAACGGGCTGCCCAAAACACAGGTCGAGCGCATGAAGTCGCACAACTTGAGTACTGCGCATGGGTGGCACAACCTTGACCAGAACCCCTGCCACTGGGATTCCAAAACGTCACCCGGGGTGCGTATTTATCTGCATGACGATGGACTGATAGTGATGCAGCGCATCAATGATGGAGAGAAGCATGAGATTCTTTTCCTCAAATAAAAAGTTGCGCAAAAAAAATCTGGCTGCCAAGGCCAAGAACCACTATCCAGGTTGCAAAGCGCACTAGGGCTGCGTCTGGCTAATTACCAAGGAACAAAAGCAATCAAAAGAATGACAACGATGAGCGCAACCGCAATCTGCACTGTGCGGTTAGTTGCATAACGGTTTTTGGAAGATGAGGTCGGAACCTGACCTTCTGAGTTTGGAGGTGGTGTAGTCATGAACCAACCATAAGCCCGCGCTTTTCCTCAGCATGTCGGACAACCTGCCGCTTGTCGCAGCCGCTTGTCTCTATCCAGCTGCCTTGAGCAGGTTTTTTGTTTTCAAGCACTCCATGAACACCCCGCCAGCTGCGCAGGAACAAAGCCCCAAGCTACACAAACGCTGCTATAGCTGCAGCGCGACGTCGCGCCAGATTTGAGTGGCAGAGGGACTTGGAGTCCAATGCCGACCACCAAATAATCTGTGTCAATCTTGTGTGAATTCGGTGTGAATTTAACGACACCGCAGGACACTTCAAGGCAAAAGAAAACCGCCACACTCTGAGTGTTTTCAGTGTGTGGCGGTGTCGTGGATGGGCTGGCGGGAATTGAACCGTAGTCCGCGCCTTTAGGCGCACCATTTTCAATCACACCGTGCGAACTGCGTGCGAATTCTAAAAAATCCACCGACACCACAGAACACCCAAAGGCGCATATTGATGCGCTTATGGGTGACTTCAGGCTTGCCGTGCACCGCCCTCGCGACGAGTGGGGGTGGGCATCACCCTAAAGGAGGCGTATGCCTTTACACCGAGCGCCAGAGTCTGGGCATACAAGGTCTTCTTCGATCGCGAAGAGTCCGGTATCGACCAGTAAATCAAGAACTCTGTTCTCCGCGTGTTTCGTATCTTGATTGAGCGCGCCGTTTGTTCTAAGCCAGTAATCCAGAGACCTTGGCTTGGTGTGATCAACTAGGGAGCAAGCTTGTTGCCCTTGAATAATGAAATTACGCCCTTCTTCGCGCAAATGATTGATCAATAATTCTGCATAAAATACACCGCCCCGGGGAAGATTGATCATCGCAGTTCCTATTGCGTTTGCTGTTGTGTTTTCTGGCTGTGGGCATCCATCGAAGCCCAGTGAATGCTGCTTGCAGTGGAAAGTTGAAGCGCAGTGTGATGCAGGCGACTTTTCGCGGAATTTCACGCAGCCGCACCGTACCAATATCCAAGCATCAAAATACTGTGTAGATCAACGTGATTGCACCGGGGAACTATAGCTTGCGAACCGGTATGGCTGAAGCGCTAGACGGATAACTCGCAAGCTATTTGCTTGCCGTCGCTTTGGTGGATTGATAAAGTCACCAAGCGCAATAGACTGACCGCTATGCTCTCAGCCGCCCTGCTCTGCCTTGTCGTCGGCATCTCTGACGGCTACACGCTTCATAAAAAAAACCCTGCCGGCTTGCACCGGCAGGGGGCTTGCATTGAGCGCCAGCCGTTTTAGAACGGCACGCGCAGGCCCAGTCGCAGGCTGCCCACGTAGGCACTGCTCTGGTCAATGTTGGTGGTGTACTCCACCCCCAGCTCTACACCGCTGCGCAGCAGCAGGCGGCCACCCAGGCCCACGGTCCAGCGGCCTGTGTCCATGGCGCGGCCACGCAGTGTGTAGGCAGGGCCTTGGGCTGCAAGGTCTGCGTAGGCCAGACCTGCCTCGTTTTGCTCATCAAAGCTGCGTGCATATTCCACGCGCACCTGCGGCATGATGTGGCCCCAGCGCACAGCCACCTTGCCCTCAGCACGTGCACCCAGCACGGCCTTGTGCGAGCGTGCAGTCTGGTCAAAGTACTTCAGTGCATGCGCTGCAGGGCCGTCTTCGGTGTAGGCATCCAGCTTGGCCTGGCTAAATTCCAAGCGTGCATAGGGTGACCACATCCAGTCGGTGCGGTAAAACTCCAGGCCCGTGGCAATGGAGCCAAACAGTTGCTTGCCGTCACGGCTGCCCGTGGCCATGTCGCCCGTGGCCGTGATGTAGCGCTGCGAGTCAAAGCTCAGCACGCCATAGCCCAGCAGGGCATCTACAAACACGCCTTGCATGGGGCGCATGCTGGCGTAGGCCACGGCCACTGTGCTGTCTGCGTCACTGCGTGTGCCCTTGTTGCCCACGCGGCTGCGGTCTGTGCTGATACCCAGACCCGTACCCACTGTAATCCAGCTGTTGACACGGTAGTCCACACCGGCGCTGATGCCGTTGGTAGTGAAGCGGTAGCGGTCATCGGCGTCGCCGTTGCGCTCACGGCCATAGCTGATAGCACCGTTGACCCAGAAGGCCCATGGGCTGCGCGCCTGCTCTGCTGTAGCACCCGGCAAGTCGGGCAGATCAGTGGCTGCAGGCTGGGCCTGCGCTACACGCTGGGCCTTCAGCCCCACGGTGCGCATGCCGCTGCGCAAAGGGTTGCCGCTGATCACCTGATCTGCCACACCGTTGCCATTGCCGCTGCGGGCCATCTTGCGCGTATCGTCTGTTGCCAGCGACAGGCCAAAGCTGGAGCGCCCCCAGCCACCGCCGTGCAGGCTTTCCAGCCGCTGCGTAAAGTTGGTGACCTGTGCCGTGGTAAAGCGCTGTGCAGCGCTGGCTTGTGCAGTGGCAAGACCGGCCACCTCGGCATCTTGGGCCACATCAGCACGTGCAGCTGTAGCACCCACTGTGATGGTCACGGTACCCGGAGACGTTGGCACCATTCCCAGCAACATGTATTGAACCTTCGCCTCACCTGTAAACCCTGGCGCGGGCACAAATTGCAGGCTATATGTGTTGGCACCATTGCTCACAATGCTGGCTACACCGGCTGTTGACGGCATTACAGGCAGCGCTATGGCATTACTAAATGGCCCACCGGCAACACCCGTTGTCAAATCCACCAGTGCAGTGGCACCCGCAGCCACGGATGCGGTTTTGTCAGGGACCGGGTTTGGAGCAGAGGGGTTAACCTTCAACGAATATGATGCTGAATCTGTCAAATGGTTCGCATCTGTCACAGTGACTATGAAAGGAAAATCCCCTGCAACTGTCGGTGTGCCATTCACTGCGCCCGTCGCCGGACCAATAGTCAAACCTGCAGGAAGCGCACCTGAAGTCACGGAGTAGCTGTAAGGCCCCTGACCACCACTTGCCGTAATCTGTTGGTTGTAGGGCGTGCCAACAGTTGCCGCAGGCAATGCACCACCGGGCAGTGACGGTGAAGTAGATGCATGCACATTCAGTGAATATAAGAACACCTTAGAAAAGATGTTGCCATCCGTTACTATCACCTGAATAGGGTAAATGCCGCTCACGGTTGGCGTGCCAGATAAATTTGCTGTCGCTGGATCGAAGGTCACGCCTGTTGGCAAATTACCCGTTTGAGCATATGTATAAGGCCCAATACCACCACTGGCACTGAAAGATTGGTTGAAGGCTGTGCCCTGGGTCGCAGACAACACGGTTCCGTCTGCAGGTGTCAGCGCTATAGCTGACGGCTGTGTGAGTATGAAGTTGCGAGTTATGGTGCAGGCATTGGCATCGGTGACAGTGACCCTGTAAATGCCAGCGCTTAACCCAGCCGCTGTAGCATTTGTCCCACCCGTTGGGTACCATGAGTAGGTGTATGAACCTGTCCCACCAACTACGGTGACCGCTGCACTCCCATTACTCCCACCAAACCAACTCACATTCGTATAAGAGCTCGTAGCCGTTAGCGCTGGTGGCTCAGTAATCGTGATGGACTGCTTTCCTGTGGACAATGCACTGTCCGTAACAGTCACCTCGTAAGTCCCAGCAGTCAGCCCGCTGGCAGTAGCAGCGGACCCGCCTGATGGTGACCATGAATATGTATATGGACTTGTGCCGCCTGAGGCGACTACCGTAGCTGTGCCATTAGCCCCCCCATAGCAGGAGACGTCCGTCGAACTCACGGAGTCTATCGAAAGATTTTGCGCATGCGCAGGCAAAAAAAGCGCGTTCAGCAACAGCAAAGCTATGGCTGCCGCGAAGGTGCAAAGTGATCGTAAATAGGTCATTAAAAGCCTGCTGAGGATGGTTGCGGCCGCCACGCTGGTGCAAACCAAACTCCGCCAGATGCGCCCCTTGGTAGCAGAACGTGTGAAACGTCGTGGATGGTATTTGCAACCAGCTTTTCTGCATATCACTGAAACTAGGTATTTTTAGTCCTATCGCGCATGGAGCATACAGTTATCGCTATAAGGTTTATATTAAAAACACAATAGCAAGCACCGAGCTGGTGCGTTATGGAGCAACCGGCATCACTGGCCATGCAGCGCAGCAGACTCTTGCTTCAAGAGCGTGTCCATCCGCTTGTTGGCGGTTGAGGCGTACTCTCTGACGGCGGATGTGGATGCCGTGGAAATGCGCTTGCCGGCTTCACTAAGCTGGTCGTGCAGCCTGCCAGCATTGCGAGCGGCAACAGCAACATCACGGCGCGCTTGTTTTTGAATAGATGCATTGAGCTCCCTTGCTAGTTGGTGCAGATGGCTTCGACTGGTCGCATCGCACGCTAGCCGCTCTTGGGTATGGGCCTGCTGGATCTGCGCAATGTCTTAGCCCAGACGCCTGCCGTTGCCCGCCCAGCCCACACCAAACATCAGAGCTACATCCACTGCGGCTGCAATGGCTTGTATCTTCACGCCAGCCTCCCACACATCCGCAGCTCTGCCGCACGACGCTGAACCAGCCCGGGCAGTTGCTTGCCACCGGCATAAGCCAAGCGGCTGAGTTCTGCGCACGCACCCAGCATGTCACCCGTATTGGCTTTGTGCACCAGCGTAGATTTGCAATATGCGCCCTCGCCCTCCCCCACGTTGAAGCCGCCGCGCGCTGCCATCAGCCACAATGGGCTTGCGGCCAAGGGCCTTCGCCAATGACGCTCGACCAACGGAAGCCAGCTCTGACAACATCAACATCAACACTGTGGATGTGTACTCAATGGCAACCATCAGCTTTGCGCGCTGAGGCGTGTGGTACGGGCATGGAATGACAAAAGCTATGACCTGAGAAACCCAAAGCTCCTCACCCAGAAATCCGCCACAGGTCGTAATGAGCCTTGAAACCATCCTTCATCAGGGCAAGTACGATTTGAGTAAAAGCTCAGGCCTGAATTTGACTGATCGTTCAAAAAACAACTACAATACACGAGTTGACCAAAGTCAAACCCCTGTCAATTCTTAATGAATACTGAAAAAACCAATCAACCTGGCCGCCCAAGACAGTTTGATGATGAAGGGGTTATTGATGCCGCCGTGGCGGTTTTCAGTGTCAATGGCTATGCCGGTACCTCAGCCCAAAACTTATGTGAAAGCACAGGATTAGGCAGGGGTAGCTTGTACAACGCTTTTGGCAGCAAACAGGCCCTATACGAACAAGCTTTGCTGCGTAGCCACGAGCAAACCATGTCTGCACAGCTAGAAATTCTCACGCAGCGCGGACCTGCAAAGGATCGATTGCGTTCCCTTCTGCTCTGGGGAATTTCGGAAGATCTCTCTAAAACGGAACAGCATGCCGCCATGGTTTTGTTTTCCGCATTGGAGATGGGCAGCAAGGATCAGGCAGTTGCCAGCCTGAATCTGGAATATCGGCAGCGCTTAGAAAAAACACTATTTGCAGTGTTTGCCGAAGGCCAAAAAAGTGGCGAGCTCAGTACCAAAGCCTCTGCCACAGTGATGACCAGGGGGTTTTTAGCCGGCTATTACGGCTTGCGCGTACTAAGTAAAAACATTTCGAATAGAGATACTCTTGAAGATGTCGTAAATGGCATCTTGATTAATTTCTAAAAATATTTCAATCGAAATATTTCTATTAAATATTTTTGTAACGATCGTTCAAATAAAAAGGATGTGGTGCGGGTATGCCGTTAGCAGTGTATATATTAGGGCTGGCAATTTTTTCAATTGGCACAGCAGAGTTAATGGTGGCCGGTATGACGTCTACTTTATCTGAAGCCTTTGGGGTTACAGTTGGTGAAGTAGGACATTTAATATCGTATTATGCTTTTGGCGTAATGCTCGGCGGCCCTGTATTAACTTATTTCTTTTTAAAGTTTAAGGTTCCATATCGCAAAGTATTACTGCTATTATTAACGCTTTATGTCGTGGCACAAGGCCTAAGCGCTTTTGTTTCTAGTTATGCAGTTTTAGTTTTTATCCGACTTTTCACCGGTGTTCTGTGCGCTGGCTGCTTAAGCCTCTCCCTCGCGACAAGCATGGCAATGGTTCCAACCGAAAAACGCCCTCGTGCTGCATCAATAGTTATCGGTGGATTCATGATATCCAACGTGTTTGGCGTACCACTTGCCACCATAATTGATCAGCGATGGGGCTGGCAAATAACTTTTGGTTCAGTTGCTGTTTTGGTTTTAGTGTGCCTACTTGCGCTCAAACGTCTTTTACCAACCATCACTAGCCGCGGTGGCGAATTAAAAATGGAAGATGAGTTAAAAGCTTTTAAAAACAAAGCCTATTGGAAAGCATGCTTGACCAGCTGCCTCATCCTCGGCGCCAGTTTTGCTGCATTTAGTTATTTTGTACCAGTCTTGGTTGATTTAACTGGCTTTGGCATGCAAGATGTTCCATTTATTCTTATGATTTTTGGTTTATCCAATATTATTGGAAATATGATAACTGGGCGTTTAGCACATGCACACAGTTTAGCAATTATGCTAGTGGGATTAACTATTCTTAGCGTCTCATTGCTAGTTATGGCATTGTTTGCCGAGCACAAATCTATTGCAATTATCTCAATAATTTTGATAGGCTTGACAGGCGTCCCAATGAATCCTGCAATGATGGCAAGAATTGTCAGTGTAGCTCAACCTGGTCCAATGGTTAATTCGGTACATACTTCAATAATTAACATTGGCTTAGGCGGTGGCTCTTATTTAGGAGGGGTAGCAATAGTTTCAGGTTATGGCCTTACTTCACCTCTATGGATTGGATTCGTTCTAGCTATATTAGCACTGGCCTCGATTGCTCCATATTTACGCCGCAATAAGCATGGATGGAATTAAGCAGCTCAAACGGCTACAACCACCCCAGCATAAAAAAAGCCCGCCCACCGCGGGCTTTTTTACGCCCTAAATATTTGGCTCATCCATCGGATCGCCTGGCAGCTCTACCGGTGGGGCATCGCTGGGCGGATCAATCGGCTCAGGCTTGGGTTCTTGTTCCTTGCGAGGCTCTTTGGGGTTCAGTTGCATGGCAGCGCCCTCCTTCGGCAGTTGTAGCCCAACTCCTTTGCACTGCCTGTCGGATGACAGCCCACCACTTGTTTCTAAAACGCCGCATTTAAACAAATCGTTGGGCGAATTGTTTAAGTCACTCGTCGAAGCTTCAACCAAGAAACGACCAAGGAGAAGCGATCCGCCCCGTACCGAATCGATGCAAGAGGAAGGTTTAGCACATCACAGCGCGCAGCAAGGTACACCCACGATGGGTACAACAGCATTGACAGGGGCGTTGCCCCCGGTCTTTCACAAGCTGCTGCCGAAGTTGCTCCCCAGCCTGTTTGGGGTTCGTCACCCGGCAAGGCGGGTGCTCCGCGCAGTGTCCTGCTGTATTCAGTCGCCAAAGTGCGTACACGTTCAGAGGGAGGGGCAACCCGGGCTTCCAACAACAACAAGCCCACCGCGCAAGCAGCGTTGCCCTCTGCACGACAGCAGAGGAAAAACCTAAGCGCCTTAGTTACAGGGCTTTTGGGTTTGCTGGCTGCGTTGCAGCTCATTCTTGAAGCAAAAAACACGATTGAACTTTTACGAATCAGCGCCATCTATCCATAGCAAGCAACAGCTTTACAAGTTTCAAGCCGGGCTACGGGCACCTCCTCCCTCCCTCTTATGCAATCCCATAGCACGCCGCAAGGCACCGGCCTTTTATTCCAAGCCCACCACCCGGTGGGCTTTTTTTCGCCTCAAGTCTGCGAAATACCCACCTGAAAGCGGCTCAGGCAGCCAACACCCACCACCCGGCCCAGCCACGACCCGGTAGCTGGCTGCATGCCAACTTTACAAATCTTTGTTTCAGTTTGATACAAAGTGACCGATAAACTGGAAGTTACTGGATAAGCACAAGGAGACATCAATGAGGCTATGCATCATCAAAGTTGCAGGCGCGTACTACACGGCCCTGTTCCCCAGCACGTTCGCTGCGCTGGAAGATGCCATGAAGCGCTTCCCCAGAGCCGCAGCGATCAGCGTTCAGGCGGCCCGGCACTAAGCGCATGCCAAGTAGGTGACGCCAGCAGCGCCTTACTCTCAAAGCCAGTAGCGCGACAGAAGCTATCCACTCCTCAAGCCCGCCACCGTGCGGGCTTTTTAACGCCCGCACGCAGGAGCTACACCATGCGCCAAGTCATTGTCTGGATGGTTGCAATCGCCCTCACAGCGGTTATTGGCGCTATGGCCACCCAGCCCCTGTGACCTATAAAACCACGCCATACCCAGCTTGCAAACCACAGCCGCAGCATGCCAAAGCGTGCATGCAATTTCAGATCAATCTGCTTCATCTCTCAGCAGCTTGAATCAATCAGATGTTAAGAAACATGAAATATCACTCATTTGGTAAGAACAACCATTATTGACAATGCAGGTAGTCATTCACTGACACTGTGAACCCGGCCAGTCTGCGAACCTATCAACAAGGCGAGCAACCGGCTTGCCTGCCAACCTGAAGGAGCTACGGAAATGTCGCAACACAACCAGCCACAGAACCCCAACCAAAAGGAAAAGCAGCAACAGCAGCAAAACCCGAATCAGCAGCAACCGGGGCAAAGCACCCCCAAGCCCGGGCAACAGCAGCAGCAAAACCCCAACCACAGCAACCAGCCAGGGCAGCAACAGCAGCCTCAAAAGCAAAAGCAATAACGGGCAAATGCTCGCTGCTTTAAGCAAGCAATGGGTTTAGGTTTTTAAATTCTGAGAAGGAACTCCAATGCAAACAATCAACTCAGCGTCGTCCGTCATTTCGTCCTCCCGAGTCAACGGCACGAACGTCTACAACCCAGCTGGAGAGAAGCTGGGTTCCATCGACTCACTGATGATCGACAAAATCACCGGGCAAGTTCGCTATGCAGTCATGGAATTTGGTGGCTTTCTAGGCATAGGCACTGACTTGTATCCACTGCCATGGAACAGCCTCAAGTACGACCCCAACCAAGGAGGGTATGTGGTTTCAGTCTCCAAAGAGCAGCTGGACAAGGCTCCACGCTATGAAAACAGCACCCTGCCTGAGTACAACGACGAGTACGGCCGCCGTGTCTACGATCACTACGGTGTTCCCTATTACTAAAAAACGTCTCTCTTGCTTTTTAATTTTCAGCCCACTTCGGTGGGCTTTTTTACGCCTCCGGCTGCCACTCAGCGCACAGCAGGCAACGCCGCTTGTGCAATCAGGTATTAGCTTGCCCATCCATAACCAAAGCCATACCCACCGCAAACGCACCTAGACTACACAGCCGCACTAGCTGCCCTTTACTTCAACACCAACCACCATGGCCACAGAATCTGCTCCGCAACGAATTATCAAATCATGGCTTGGTCTGGGCATCGGCGTGTTCTGCACACTGCTGTCACTCGTCTCTTGGCTCAACACAAAAGACATCTCTTACCTTGTCGCCATTATAGGCTTCGTCTGCTGGACTATTGCCTGGAGCCAGATGGGTGCTTCATTCAACTTACCCCTGCGCGACATGTTCCGCCAGTCAGTACAACTAAGCCGCGCTTCATTCATCTGCACCATCGCAGGTATGGTTTTGGTGTGCGCCTCACTGGCAATGCGCTGGCTGCTGTAAAAAAACCCACCCTACCCACAAACCCGCGCAGCACACACTGCGTGGTTTTTTAATACCAGCAGCAATAAAGACATTTTTAGCAACGCGCCCTCTAACTAGATACCACCCCGCTGTAGCACCTTCTTACCAACAAGCACAGCCTCGCCTATAGCAGGGTTTTCATTTTGGAGAACACCGCCATGACACAAACACATAGCTCTGAGGCTTGGCGAATCACCTACCAGTCTTATGAGCAAGCAGCTCGCAGCGCGCTCGACCTTGCAGAAAAGTTGCGCAAAGACCATGGCACGGCCCCATCAAGAGTGCGAGGGCCTTTGTTATGGGCTTTAGCTGGAGGTTGCTTGCTGCGGTTGCACACCATAACGCTGCATGGCGTCGGCAATCTGGCCCGCCTCGGTCGTGGTTGAAGCAAACAAATGGTAGCTAGGTGCCACGATAGGTTGCACGGCATCTACATCAATTAGCAGCACGGCATGCAGCGGAAAGCGTGGCCCCAACAACGGCAACAACGGCGCAGCCCATCGCTCAAAGGCTTCGTCTTGTGGGTGCAGCACATGGCCGGCGCCCTGCAGCTTGAAGCCCTTTTGCTAAAAAATATCCACAAAAGACAGGCACGCACGCGGATTGGTCTGCAAGTTACGCACCGACACGGGCGATGCAATGTGAGCTATCACTACATGGCGCTCATCCACGGGCGTCCAGATTTCTTTGGGAGAAACATTCGGCTGACCATCCGCATCAACCGTAGCCAACCAGCACAACACCGATGCTTTTGCCGCAGCATGCACTTCAGAAGTTAGCAGAGACATAGTATTTCCTGAGCCAAGAACAGAAACATTCTATTCAGCAGCTACGCCATGCCACGGCTCTGCGCCTGCCAAATTCAGATGTACCTGCTCGCGCTAGGCAAGCCCTTGGCACGCAACCATCAAGCTTGCTTTTTGACAACAGGCGTAGCGTCCACTAATAAGTGCGGACACCAAAACTCGTGAAATCTACCAGAGGTTTTGCGCATCCATGCCCTGCGCTACTGACTCTGCAATCTGGTGCAGGCACTTGCAAGATTTCAGTGCAACCATCCTCACTCCCACATCTGCAAGCGCATCATCCCATTCATATGCACTAGTCCATTCGTGGCGATCTTGTCCGAGAACTTGATCAAGAATCTTATCGATAAAGCCGGTTGCGTCATCGCGCTCGTTCAATCCCTTTGATTCATCGCTCTCTAGACTGGCAATGGCTACGCGTGCCACCAAAAACTCACCGTTGGCATGGCCTGGTGTACAGGGCCTATGCCAAAGAGCAGCCCGCTCACGAGCGCAGCCAGAATGAGTTTGCAGAGCAAGAGGCAAAAGCGCGCAAAGTTGGTCTGCGGTGTGATCTACCAGATCCATGTTGCGCCATGGAGCTGGCGGAAGTGCAAAGGTAGGCGATATTCTGCTTTCGATTACTACCGGTCTTTCGCAGCTCTCGATTGAACAGTCGCTTGTTCAAGAAATTGATATTCCATGCCGAGTAAATGAAAATTTCTATCGCCTGAATCATTTATGGAGTGAATGAAATGAATGAAGCACTTGATTTCGTGTTGGCTGACATGACGCCACTTAGAGTAAAGCCCTCCAACTATCCGGAAGAATTTGCGCGGCGCATGGGTGGACGCGATAAGCGACCAATTGGTGACCTATTTGGGTTGACTCAGTTCGGAGTCAACTTGACAACATTGCACCCTGGCGCAGTCTCGGCACTTCACCACCAACACTCACTACAAGATGAGTTCATTTATGTGTTGTCTGGGGAGGTCGTGCTACATATAGGTACTAAAGAGCACGTCATGAAGCCCGGTATGTGTGCTGGCTTCAAGGCCAAGGGGCAAGCGCATCATCTTCACAACTGCTCACAGACAGCCGCAACAATTCTCGAAGTCGGTAGCCGAGTTGAAGCTGATCAAGTCAGCTACCCTGAAGATGATTTGGTCGCCGTAATGGATACAAAAGGTCAGTGGTCCTTTGAGCACAAGAACGGTCAGACGTATTGAGTCCTGAACGACCCAAATGAGTCGTGTGCCGCAGCTGCTTTCGGCCAGTTGCAGCCATTGCACTTGAAGTTGCTTCTATGGCAGATTTAAGGCTATTCGGCAGCTTTGGGAGTGTTGCGGAAACTAATAGCCATCCGGTTGTAAGCGTTCATAAGGCTAATAGCCACGGTCAAATCAACCAGCTCTTTTTCGGTAAAAACAGATTTAGCCTGTGAGTAGGCTTTATCGGGCACCCCTGTTTGGTCAACCTTGGTAACTGATTCAGCCCATGCAAGGGCGGCTCTCTCACGGTTATCAAAAAGCTTACCTGCTTCACTCCACGCCTGAACCAATGCCAGCTTCTCGACCTTCACTCCCTTAGCGAGCAAGTCGCGGGTATGCATGTCCAAGCAAAAGGCGCAGTTATTGATTTGCGAGACCCGTAGATAGACCAACTCTACCAACTCAGAAGGTAAGCCGCTTTTCATCACATAGCCATAGACACCGGCCAGCGCAGCAGATGCACCTGGTGCAACAGTGTTGTAGTCAATTCTTACTGTCATATTTACTCCTACCAGGAGAAGATAATCCAAGGACACACTCCTAACTGGCCACAAAAAATTAGTCCATGCCGGTCCATGGGACTCATTTGGGTGAAGACTGATACGGGCCGCTTGCCGCCGTCCACGTTAGCCCGCAGTTGATAGAGACTGACGGTCTTCAAGCTGTGGATCCAAGCTACTGCAACAAAGTTGAGAAATATTCAATAGCACGCTGGCTAGTGGGATGGTTTATCCAGTCGTTTTAAGAACACGCTCAGCTCCTTGACGACCTGAGAATCGCCGTTGATCTGGGCGCAGGCCAGCCCTTGCGCCCACGCTTGACGTGCGGCGTCATGGTCGTCAAGGATCAGATGGACTCTACCTAGAAGTTTCCAGGCCACGGAGTACTGCGGATCCAACGCCGTGGCCCGCTGCAGGTGAAGCAACGCAGTAGCGGCCTTTTCGCTGTCGAGAGCGGCCTTTCCCAGGGTATAGCGCAGCAGCGCGGTTTCCTTACCGGTTGCCAGCAGGGCTTCCAGGCGCTCGGTCATGGAGTTCATGCCAATCCTTTGGAGTTGCGTCAATCGATCTATGGTGCCCTGACCAGAGAAAGAGCACGGCACACAGGTGAATCTTCCCGAGCTCTGAAGCAGCCTTAAGGAGTTGCGACTTAAAGGCAAGCATCGCTAACAAATCGTTGCACCGAATATTTGCGTTGAAGCTGTCTGCTATGGGGCAATTTTCGACAGTCGCAGGTCGGCCAACAGTAGCAGTAGCAGTAGCAGTAGCAGTAGCAGTAGCAGTAGCAGTAGCAGTAGCAGCCAAAGAAGTTTCACCTTAGGTTCTATAAGCCTCAAGAGCACTGCCCAAAGTAAAAAACACCCGAAGGTGCTTTTTTTCTTATCTATATTTAAGTCTTTAAACCCATACGCGAAAAGAGTTTGAGAGTAGGACTGTAGATTCCTAACGCTGAATACACGGCTCCCTGGGCCAGTTGAGCAATACTTAAAATATGCTCGTATGCCGCTGCGTCAAAGGGTCTGTTGACACAAGACCACCGAATCATCTGATCTAGCTTATGACAAAGGTGATCAAGTTCCACAAGCATCAAGTCTTTAGTGCGTCGGTGTCCTGAATATTTTACCGCGTCAAAGCAGACGATGACATCGTCTGCTTTGTGCCGTGCTTGCCAGTCCATCTCCCTCGTGGCGCGCAAAAAAACGCTCTTCTTGAACTCTGCACAAGCCTGATCGATAACGATCAACGACTCTTCGATCATGTCGGTATCAATTTCATCGCTCATTTTCAAACCCATTAAAAAACGATTCTGGTGATACAACATCCACACACAGGAGCTAATAAGCCTGACGTACGCCAAGCAAAGATCGGCATGGGTTCCTAATGCCTTGGCAAGATAAATCATACGCTCAGACATGAATTATTCGCGAGCCATGCTCTTTGCAATCTGAAGGCTCATGGTCATTACGCTACCAAGACGACCGCATGATCATTTGCTCTCATGTTGTCCATACTGACTGCGATTTATCAGATGGCTATTAGCCTGAATCCCGGCGCCATCACCGCCTGTCCAATAGCATCTAGCGGTCAACTCCATTTAAAACCCCTGCAAGCTTGCACCGGCAGGGGGCTGTTCTTTGCGAAGACTGCGTGCTTAGAAAGCCCATCACGCAGGCAGACTGGTCACTGCTGCCGTGCTCACCGTTGTAGCCCAGCACCAAAGCCGAGTAACGGCTCAGCGCCATCTCAGCCTGCAAGCCGCCCACCAACGCCGTGTTGCGCGCCAGCGGGGCACCTGCCACGGTAAAGCTGCGGCTCCCTTCAAACGCCATGGTGCGGTTCTGGCTCAACTTGCCCCAAGCATGGCGCACGCCCAGCGATGCACACACGCCGGTGGCTTTGCCTGCTGCCTCGTCCCTCTTGGATGTTTAGCTTTTTTTGGGTGGCAGTACGGCGTTGGCAGAGTTGCCGCTTGAATTCGACTTCCTTTTTCCTCGTCCTCGTCACGCATCACTTGAAGCAAGAAGTCCAAGGGCATCAACTCGAACAGATATTCTTTAGCTGATGGTGCAGATGGCGGGACCGTACCGAATGGCCAGTTGGCAGGCCCATCCTTTGACCGGACACCATTCCTATCCACATGGATAGCTTCAGATTTTTGAGCTGGCTTCTTTGCTGGTGCAACCTTCGGCGTGGCCTGCTTGTCAGCCGTGGCAGCCTTGGGCTTACGCCCTGCACCCGGGTGGGAGCCACCACCTGGCAAACCCGGCCTCACTTTTTGAATATTTGATTTCTTTGATTTTTACCCCCGGAATAAATCAAACTGGGGGATTTTTTGTGCGTGCAGTACAGGGCGGTCTAGAGCAGCGAGCTCTCTCGACTTTCGCACCCCCTAGTCTTTCCAGTACTGGTGCTCCTGCTCATCTATGATGATGTTCAGCGAACCACGGAGGATGCAATGCACTACGCAATATTCGACAATGGCCCGGGACTTCTTCAGTGGATGGATGAAGCCAATGGTCCAAAGGCCGCAATCAAAGCTTTGTCCGCAGAAAACTCCGAGTTTGCGAAAAGCGATCAGGATGCCAACGAACCGTTCATCACCGTTTATGCACTCCAAGACGCTGAGGTCGCCAAGATCGATGGCTTGTTGACTAGAGGTGAGCACATCATTCAAGACTTCAAAGACGAAGGCTTTGAGTTCAGCCTGAATCAAATACGCCAGATCATTAGCTCATAAGCCCTCATCACCTCTTCCCACTGCTTGTTTCGTGAGTGGTGGGTACTGCAAGCAGCTGCCAATTCCTCCAACGCCATAACAGCTTCTGATCACCACGATGTGGAATCTTGTGAGCAACCACCGTGGCCATCTCTAGCCGGACTCCGGTCTCGCACATCACGCACAGCGGATGCTCACAAACAAAAGTTAAGTGGACTTGCTGCCACTTATAGCCATAGCCACGCTGAGCGCTGGTCATGCTCTCGGTGCGCCAACTGCCCCCTTGCATAGTTGCCACTCGCCTGGTGTCCAGCACCTGCCACCTAGGTTTTAGCGTCTGCAGCTTTCACATCCAACCTCGCGTAGCAATGCACCAACGCTTGCATGGATTGCAGCGGCGATGGCCGCCTGCTTGAACTCTTTTCATCCCTTGCAAGACAAGGCTATGCGCCTTTCGTGACCTTGCCAAGAACAGCAAAGCCCGTCGCACAATCGATGACAAGTCGGAAGGCTACGACCGCAAACCGGGGCCTTGTGACAGATGGCTGCGGTTTGAAACATGTTCAAATAAACGTGTAACACCGCAAAGGAGGCGGTACAAAACCATGCAACCAATGAAGTACAAAAATATTCTGGCAGCCATAGCCACCGTTCTGGTGTTGGCAGCATGCGGACAAAAAGTCGAAGTGCCACCAGCACATGTAGGCAAAATAATGACCAAGGATGGCTACCAGGACAACCTGATCCCAACCTCCAAGTTCCGTCTTGGCAAGTGCTGGGCGTACTGTGATCGACTGGTATTGCTGGACGTATCCGATAAGGCCTATCAAGAGGCTATGACCATCTTCATTCCTGAAGACAAGTTGAACTTGGACGTGACCATCCGTGCAACGTTAAGCATCAACCCCAAGAAAACAGCCGAACTGTTCA
>ENA-OBLH01000253-OBLH01000253.1-metagenomes-genome-assembly--contig:-NODE-253-length-19225-cov-3.47626_pt1 | contig 19225 bp, 22 predicted proteins | sample MGYA00153382_OBLH01 | MGnify analysis MGYA00153382
TTTTGCGGGCCGCTTCTTGCAGGAAAAGCCGCGCAAGCTGGCGTTGTGTATTCGATGGCCTTTGGTGATCAGCCTGCGCTGATTTGTGACCTGGTGGACTGGGCGCGTACCTGCGGCTTCCCGGTGGTGGCTGCAGGCCGTGGACACAAATGGCTGCCGCACTTCTCAGACAGTACACCCGACACGGTATGGGGCAACTACGGCTTGAGCCCAGGGCAAGCATCACGCGGCGGGTTGAATCCAAAAATGTTCAACAGTTTTCTGGATGGCTCCAAACCGTCGATTGAATGCACTGCAGTGGCCAACGCTACAGGGTTGACAGTACCTAGCAACGGTTTGCTGTATCCACCTGCCAGCGTTGAAGACATTCCGTTTGTAACCCGGCCGATTAGCGAAGGCGGCGTGCTGGAGCGCAAGGGCATGGTCGAGGTAATTTCATCATTGGAAGCCAATGGCCGAAAAATTCCGTATGACATCCGCATGGGTGTGTGGGTGACGGTTGAGGCTGAGACCGACTACATCAAAAACTGTTTTGAAGAGTACAACGCCCACACCGACCCAAGCGGGCGTTACTTCACCCTTTACAAACGCTGGCATCTGATTGGGCTGGAAGTGGGCGTATCAGTGGCCAGCGTGGCACTGCGCGGCGAGCCGACAGGCGTAGCCACCTGCTGGAATGCCGATGTGGTGGCCACTGCCAAGCGCGACCTTCAACCAGGCGACATGCTGGATGGTGAAGGCGGCTACACCGTGTGGGGCAAGCTGCTGCCTGCTGACACTTCGGCGCAAATGGGTGGTTTGCCGCTGGGCCTGGCGCACAACGTCAAGGTGGTGCGCCCGGTTAAAAAGGGGCAGAGCCTGAGCTGGGCTGATGTGGCGATGGACACGTCAACCGATGCGTACAAATTGCGGCGTGAAATGGAAAGCATGTTTGCGCCAGAGCTGCAAGAAGGGCCATAAGCATGGACGATTTACTCATCAAAGGCGCTTTGGTGTATGACGGAACGGGCGCAGAACCTGCTATCAAAGACGTAGCTGTTTGCACCGGCAAAATAAGGGCTACAGGTCGAAACTTATCTGAAAATGCTCGTCAAGTTATTGATGGAAGGGCTTTGGCGTTAATGCCCGGCATCATCGACAGCCACACCCATTTTGATGCACAAATCACCTGGGACGCGACGCTCAAACCCTCCCCCGCTCTGGGCGTGACAACCGCTGTGATTGGCAACTGCGGCTTTACCATTGCGCCGTGCAAACCTGCTGACCGCGATATGACCATGCGCAACCTGACGCAGGTTGAAGGCATGTCGCTGGACGTATTAAAAAGCGGCATCGACTGGAGTTTTGAAACCTTTGCCGAGTATTTGGCGATGCTGCGCGGCAAAGGCTGCGTCGTCAACACTGCCGCCTACATCGGACACTCGTCGGTGCGCACTTGGGTGATGGGAGCGGATGCATCCAAACGTGAAGCAACGCCGCTTGAGATTGAACAAATGCAAACCATCGTACGTGACGCGATGGCCGCGGGCGCCGTCGGTTTTGCCAGCAGCACCAGCCCGGCGCACAACGGTGAAGGCGGCTTGCCCATGCCGTCGCGCCTGGCCAGCAGCGGCGAAATGATGGCGCTGATCACTGCCATGGGTGAACGCGGCAAAGGCGTGTACATGGTGACCAAAGGCGGGCAAATGCCCGTGCCATTTTTAGAAGAAATGGCCAAGCAATCAGGCCGCCCAGTCATGATTGCCGCACTGCTGCACAACAGCACCAATCCCACCGGTGTTTTTAAAGATTTAGACCAGATAGCCAGCGCCAACACGCGCGGCCAGCGCTTGATAGGCCAAGTCTCATGCTGCCCCTTGACGATGGACTTCACCCTGGCATCGCCCTACCCTGTGGAGGGTTTGCAAAGCTGGAAGCCAGCACTCGGCCTGCAAGGCGATGCACTGAAGGCCGTTTTAAGTGACAAAGCGTTTCGCCAATCGGTGCGTGATGAAATTGCAGCACCCACCACCTTTCGGCTCTTTAACGGTGAGTGGGACAAGGTGCATGTGGTTGAATGCACGCTGCCAACCAACGCTGCTCTTGAGCAACTCACCGTGGCTGATATTGCCAAAGCACAAGCGCGCGACCCGCTGGACGTGATGCTGGATTTGGCCTTGGCCGAAAATCTGCAAACCGTCTTCACCGCTCAACTTTTGAACAGCGATGCTGACGCAGTGGGTCGCATGTTGAACCACCCGAACAGCATCATTTCCTTGAGCGATGCGGGTGCGCACTTAACGTTTTTCAACGATGCAGGTTTTGGCCTGCACCTGCTCGGCCACTGGGTGCGCGATTTAAAGGCCATGAGTCTGCAAGAAGCCATTCGCCGCCTGACATCACAACCCGCCAGTATCTTCGGCATGACGGATCGCGGCACCATCAAAGAAGGCATGGCTGCTGATCTGCTGTTGTTTGACCCTTCCACTGTTGGCCGTGGCCCAAAGCGACGTGTGTTTGACTTGCCCGGTGGTGCGGCGCGGTTGACGACCGATGCAGTCGGTGTGCATGGCGTATGGGTCAATGGGCAACAAGTGGCAAACAGTCAAGGCATGCTCGCGCAGCCGCCGCTGGCTGGACAGTTGCTAACGGAATTCGCTTCATGACATTTCAAGAAACTGTCAATGCGGGCTTGACCTGCAATTCATGACTCTTCATCCATCGAACGACGCTGAAGTTATGGATCCCGGTTCAAGCCCGGGATGACAATGAAAAAAGCCGCTATGCACCTGAAGTGAGTAGCGGCTTTTTAGCGGACTAGCCGCAAAGCTTACCTGACCTCATCAGTCACGTGCCTTTGAAAACTTGGCAGCTTTCTTGGCTGCATCACGCGGTACAAACACCTTGCCTGCTGGCTTGGCGAAGGCTGGTTTAGCGAAAGCGGGCTTAGGCGCAAAACCGTCGCTGCGTGGTGCAAAAGAATCGCCACGAGGTGCAAATGAGCGCTCTTGACGCGGTGCAAAGTTGCGGTCTTCGCGTGGCGCAAAACTGCGCTGCTCTTGCGGCGCGAAATTTCCACCATTTTCGTCACGGCGCGGGCCACGGTCATTGAAGCCACTGCGGTCAGCGTAACCACCCTGGGGTGCAGGGCGACCCTGGAAGTTGCCGCTACGGTCGTCACGCTGCCCACCGAAACCGCCGCGATCACCGCCACCAAAATTACCACGATCACCGCCAGAATTGCGGTCACCGCCACCGGCATTAAAACCGCCGCCTGCAGGTTTGCGGCCAGCGTAGCTGCCACCACCGCCGCCACCAAAATTACCGCGTGGACCACGATCATCACGGACACCAAAGTTGCCGCGAGGGCGGTCAGACGTCGGTGGGAAGCGCTGCTGCGGCTCCAGCCCAGCAATCACGCTGGCTTTGAGGTTTTGCTGTGAGTAATGCTCGATGTCTTGAATCTTGCGACGGTCACGAAACTCTGCAATCGTGATGGCATTGCCTTCGCGACCCGCACGACCGGTACGGCCAATGCGGTGCACGTAGTCTTCAGCTTTCATCGGCAAGCCGTAGTTGATCACGTGGGTAATCGTCGGTACGTCCAGGCCACGTGCAGCAACGTCGGTTGCCACAAGCACTTGTACGCGGCCATCGCGGAAAGCCATCAAACGGCGATTGCGCAGGCCTTGGCCCAGCGCGCCATGCAGTGCCACCGCACTAAAGCCATCTTGTACCAAGTCATTCGCCAAGCCGTCACATTCAACCTGCGTGCAGGCAAACACAATCGCTTGGTTGATCGTCGTGTCGCGCAGCAAGTGGTCAAGCAACTTGCGCTTGTGCGTCATGTTGTCAGCCCAATGCAATGCCTGGGTGATCGACGCATGCTTTTCATGCGGTGAGTCGATCTCAACCCGCTGCGGCTGGCGCATCACGCGCGTGGCCAGTTGCATGATGCGCGGCGCAAACGTGGCGCTGAACATCATGGTCTGTTTGCGTTCAATCGTCAGCTGATTGACTTCGGTCAGGTCGTCTGCGAAACCAAGGTCGAGCATGCGGTCGGCCTCGTCAACCACCAAAAATTGAACCTGGTCAAGTTTGATCTGCATGCTGCGCTGCAGGTCAAGCAAACGGCCGGGTGTGGCAACCACCAGGTTGGCGTTTTGCAATTTGGCAATTTGTAACTGGTATGGAATACCGCCGACCACATTGGCAATCCGCAGGCCGCGGCAATGGCGAACCAAGTCAATCGCATCAGCGCAAACCTGCTGGGCCAATTCACGCGTTGGGCACAAAATCAGCGCGCCTGGCGTGGCGGCTTTGAAGTTGCGCATGTTGGTCGGGTCTTTGCGCTTGGGCTTTTTGGCAGGCGCTTCGCCACGGGCAACCGCTTCAGCAGACAAGCGTTCAAATTCAGCGCGCTCAAAACGTTCAGCTTCTTCTTGCTGCTTGAGCAACGTGTGCAGCACGGGCAACAAAAATGCAGCCGTCTTGCCACTACCGGTCTGGCTGGACACCAGCAGATCGGTGAACTTTGCTTTCTTGTCTGCGTTCTCATCATCCAGTGCCTGCATGGCCTTGGGGATGGTCGCCATTTGCACGGCGGTGGGCTGGGTAAAGCCCATGTCAGCCACAGCTTGCAGCAACTCCTTGGCCAACCCCAGTTTTACAAAGCCGTTTGGCTCCGGCGCGATAGCGTCCAGAGATGTTTCCAGCACGCTGGCGCCATCGTTGTTTTCAAGATCAAAATTTGGCTCGGCGAAAGAGTCTCCGCGAGCCTCAAAAGAATCAGTCATGTTTTTTCTCACTAATCATCCGCACCGCCGCCAGTTTGTAAAAGCGTGATGCAGAAAAACTTGCACGGCCTGCTGTTGCAGGGCGCTTCGTTCATGGTTAATAAAACATCAACCATCAAACGAATATGCGAGTCAGGTCAAAAATTGCCCAAAACGGTGACTCAATGAAAAGAGTCCACAAGTGTGAGGTAGATGTACAAATGGTCTGCGCCCTTGCACTTAACCAAGCCTTCCAATGTACCACATTTCGCGGGTTAGTACCAACTACCTTTGGCGCGAGCCTGAAGCGAACGCAAAAATCACCTTGCACAGGTTTTTCTGTCGAAGTCCCGCTCCGACCGCACGGCCTACTGAACCGCGATCACTTCAAGAAATGTTCCCGATAGTGCTCCAGCTCATCAATCGACTCATGCACGTCGGCCAGCGCGGTGTGCTTTTGCTGTTTTCTGAACGCGTTGTACACATCGGGCCGCCAGCGTTTAGCCAGCTCTTTGAATGTGCTGACGTCTATGTTGCGGTAGTGCAAATACGCCTCCAGCATGGGCATGTACTTGACCAGAAACCGTCGGTCTTGGCTGATGGTGTTGCCGCACAACGGCGACGCGCCTTTGGGCACGTAATGGCTGATAAAAGCGAGCATTTGCACTTCGGCATCCGCTTCGGTGATGGTCGAGGCTTTGACCTTGTCGATCAGCCCGCTTCTGCCATGCGTGCCTTTGTTCCACTTGTCCATTTGGTTCAGGATTTCATCAGACTGGTGGATCGCAAGCACCGGGCCTTCAATGCGGGGGGTCAAGTTTGGGCCAGTGACAATAATGGCGATCTCGATCAGACGCTCTTTCCCGGGGTCCAGCCCGGTCATTTCGCAGTCTAGCCAGACAAGGTTTTGGTCGGATTTTGTCAAGAGGGTTTCGATGTCAGTCATCTCGCGATTCTCGCTGATCGCCTAAACTGCCCTTCATGCAAGACCATTCTTTCGTTTTCACCGTTGTGTTTTCTGCCGCTCTGGTGTTGGGGCTTTTGATACGCTTTTACCTGGCGTCTCGGCAAATCCGCCACATTGCGCAACACCGCGGCGCGGTACCTGCCGCCTTTGCATCGACCATTGCGCTTTCGTCGCATCAGAAAGCGGCTGACTACACGGTTGCCAAAGCGCGCTTTGGTCTTCTGGAGATTGCATTTGGCGCGGCAGTTCTGCTGGGCTGGACTTTGTTAGGCGGCATTGATGCACTGAACCGAGCGATCAACAGCACCAGCCTTGCCAACTATGGCAGCCTGGTCCCCCAACTGGCTTTACTGGCTGCGTTTGCGGTCATCAGCGGCGTGCTTGATTTGCCTTTCACGCTCTACAGTACCTTCAAAATTGAGGAGCGTTTTGGCTTTAACAAAATGACGTTCAAGCTGTGGTTGTCTGACGCAGTCAAGGGGTTGCTGGTTGGTGCGTTGATTGGACTGCCGATTGTGGCGCTGATCTTGTGGCTGATGGGCAGTGCGGGCAGCTTTTGGTGGCTTTGGGCTTGGGCCACCTGGATGGGTTTTAACCTGGCTATTCTGGTGCTGTACCCCACAGTGATTGCGCCCATGTTCAACAAATTCAAACCGCTGGATGATGAGACTTTAAAAGCGCGCGTAACGGCGCTGATGCAGCGCTGCGGCTTTGCGGCAAAGGGGTTGTTTGTGATGGACGGCAGCAAGCGATCAGCCCACGCCAACGCCTACTTCACCGGCTTCGGTGCGGCCAAGCGGGTGGTGTTTTACGACACCTTGCTCAGTCAATTAAGCCCCGGCGAAGTTGATGCCGTGCTGGCACACGAGCTGGGCCATTTCAAGCACAAGCACATTATCAAGCGCATCATTGGCATGTTCGCGATGAGCTTGGTGGGGTTTGCATTGCTGGGCTGGCTGTCGTCGCAAGTATGGTTCTACACGGGTCTGGGCGTGCAGCCAAACGTTGGTGGCGGCAACGACGCCCTGGCGCTGCTCCTGTTCATTTTGGTAGTGCCATTGTTCAGTTTTTTTATCTCGCCCATTTTTGCGCAGTTCTCGCGCAAGCACGAGTTTGAAGCTGACGCATATGCAGTGTCGCAAACCGATGGCAAAGACTTGGCTAACGCATTGCTCAAGCTTTACCAGGACAACGCCAGTACGCTCACACCGGACCCTTTGTTCGTGAAGTTTTATTACTCTCATCCGCCAGCTTCTGAACGCCTGGCGCGTATGAACCCTTTGCAAGGAAATCCTGCATGAGCAACCCCATCCATAAAAATCGTAAAGCCCTGAGCGCCACTGAAATAGTGACGCACCTAAGCAAGCTCAATGGCGAGCAGGTAACAGGCTGGCGGCTGATAGACGGCGCATTAGAGAAAACCTACACCTTTAAAAATTACCATGAGACGATCGGATTTGTGAATGCTTTGGCATTTATCGCCAATGCAGAAGACCACCACCCCGACTTGGCAGTGAGTTACAGCAAATGCACAGTGCGTTTCAACACGCATGACGTGAACGGTATCTCGGTCAGTGATTTCTTCTGCGCATCAAAAGCCGACGGGTTATTTGTTTGAACAAGAACGCCAAATCGGGCGCGATGACAGGAACCCAGCAGGGTTTGGTGGTTGCAGGGTTTGGCCGGCACGTGTTGGTTGAAACGCTTGATGCCAAGCGAATTATTTGCCATCCGCGCGGAAAAAAAGGCCAGGCACTGGTGGGTGACAACGTGCGCTGGTTGCCCAGCGAAGACGAGGGTACGATTGAAAAAATCGACGAGCGCAGAAATGTTTTTTATCGGCAGGACGAGCTGCGCACCAAGTCATTTGCTGCGAACCTTGACCAGGTATTGATCCTGATTGCAGCGGAGCCAGAGTTTTCGGAAAGCCAGCTGACTCGCGCGCTGATTGCCGCAGAGGCAGCTGGCATCACGCCGATCATTGCGTTGAACAAAAGTGATTTGGCAGAGCCGTTTGGCAGAGCCTGGGCAAAACTGGAACTGTACCGGGCTATGGGCTACCAGATGCTGCCACTGGCGATCAAACCGAAGTTTACAGCCGCGGTGAACGCACCACAAACCGATGCGCTCATGGTGCTACTGTGCGGCAAAAAAACCCTCGTGCTTGGCCCTTCAGGCGCAGGCAAAAGCAGCTTGACCAACCTATTGATCCCAGCCGCGAAGGTATTGACGGCAGAAATTTCTCAGGCACTCAATTCAGGCAAGCACACCACCACCAGTACCACATTGTATTGGGTGGATGCAGCTCGGACGACCGCACTGATTGACTCGCCCGGATTTCAGGAATTCGGTTTGCACCACATTGAGCCGATGCAACTTGCACAGTTGATGCCAGACTTCAAAGCCCACGCTCAGAATTGCAAGTTTTACAACTGCACGCACCTGCATGAGCCGGGGTGCGGTGTTATTTTAGAGATGAAATCGGGCTCTAGCCCAATTAAAATAGGCGCGAATCGCTATCGTTTATATAGTGAGTTGTTTGAAGAGTTGTCTCAAACGCGGTACTGACGAAGCCGTGCGGGCAATGCGCTGGAAAAGTCCTGCTAGCCAAGCAAGCGCGCCAGTGTCAGAAGCGCAAGCAGCACCATCCAGAGCACCACTGAGCGCCACACAAGCCCCACCACACTGCGCAGGTGCGCTACTTCGGGCTCCCGGCCGGGCGCGATGGCGGAACCCGCATCAATCGCGCTTGCTCCGGCTGCTACTGATGCAGTAGGGGTCAAAGGATCAAAAACAGTTTGTAGCGCCCTTCCACCAAGGCGCACATTTAGTGCGCCCGAGGTGGCTGCCAGAATAATCCCGTCGTTTCGGTTTTCCACCGCATCGGGCGTTTCGCTTGCAAAACGCTGCGTGTAGTTGCGCCAGGCGTCAATCGCTTCTTCAAAACTCCCCACCACCGCGAACCCCAAAGCAGTCACGCGCGCGGGCAGGTAGTCAATCACTCCCCAGGCTTGGGTGGCCGCCAATTGCAGAGCTGGGCTTGCGCCTTCACCCGCTGCGTTCAGTGCCTTGCTTTTGTAAAGCCAATAGCGGCCAACAAATTCACTCATGCGGTACATGACCGCACCCGCAGGGCCCAAACCAAAAGCTGCAAATATTGAAAACCAGCCGAGCACGCCAAATACGTGGCGATGCGCTGCCAGCACCGAAAACTCAATCACGTGCCGCACAATCTCACTGCGCGGCAGATCACTGGCATCAACTTGTTTCCACTTGGCCAACAGCTCTCTGGCCGTGTCTTCGTCCCCGTCATCCAAGGCGTCGCGGATGTCGGTGAAGTGGTGACTGAATTGACGAAAGCCAAGCGTGATGTACAAAATACCCACGGTCCAGGCAAAAGCCAGCAGCGGGTTGACCTGCCATAAGGCAAAGTGCACTGCCAAGGTGATGATGCTCGGGATGCCCACGGCAACTGTCCAGGCGATCCAGCCATGGTGCAACCGCCCGGCATCCAGATTGCGACTGGACCACCGCGCCCACTGCCTGAAGCCCGCATGCATCCAGTTGCCACGCGCCAGCGGCCTGGCTTGTTCAATGATCAGTGCAAACAATACGGCTAAAAAGCTCATGCTGAATAATAACGGCCAGAAAAGATTCAAGAGTTGGGGGGGGGCTCAGGCAATCAGAAATCGGTACAAATTACGCAGCATTCCGGCAGTCGCACCCCAAATAAACCGCTCGGCAAACTGTCCGTCTTCCAGTTGAGCAGACCTGTCCAGGTAAGGCATTGACAGCCACTGCCGCGTGAGCCCGTCAAACTCAACTGCGTGGCGACGGTGGTTGACCGGGCTCATCAGGAAGGTCAGTGGTACTTCAAAGGCATCAGCCACCTCGCCAGGGTTGAGTTGCAGTTTAAAGTCGGGTTGGACGAGTGCCACTACCGGCGTAATGACGTAGGCCGTACCAGTGACGTAAATCGGCAGAGTTCCCAGTACCTCGCAGCAGCTGCGTGGCAAGCCGATTTCTTCTGTGGCTTCGCGCAGGGCAGTGTCAGCTGCGTCAGTATCGGTTTCATCCGTGCGGCCGCCGGGGAAGGCCACCTGTCCGGAATGGCTAGACAGATTGGTGGTGCGCTGGGTGAGCAGCAGCATCAACTCGTCACGCATCACCAAAGGAATCAGCACAGCGGCCAGCGCAGGCTCGCGGTTTTCAAACTTCTTTTCGACACTGTGCTCGGGCGCCCAAGCAGGCGGCGCTGCAAAGCGCGCCCTGAGCGCATCAGGCGTGAGGCGGTCACGCGCAACGCCCTCCAAATGGTCATCAATGCCTTGCACTGGAATGCTGCGCGGATCAAACTTTGGAAGTGGTTTGGAGAATTGCATAAGTTATCTTCATAAAAAAAGCCACTCCTGAGAGTGGCTTTTTTTGCGGACTGCCTGATGCGCAAAAAGCGATCAAGCGGCCTTGGCACCCAGCTTTTCTTTAATACGGGCTGACTTACCGCTGCGGCTACGCAGGTAATACAACTTGGCGCGGCGTACATCACCACGGCGCTTGACTTCGATCTTGGCAATCAGCGGGCTGTAGACCTGAAAGGTACGCTCGACGCCTTCGCCGTTGGAAATTTTGCGCACGATGAAGCTCGAGTTGAGGCCGCGGTTGCGCTTGGCAATTACCACACCTTCAAAAGCCTGCACACGCTTGCGAGTGCCCTCAACCACGTTGACGCTGACAATGACGGTGTCGCCAGGTGCGTAGACAGGGATGGTTTTGTTCAGGCGAGCAATTTCTTCTTGCTCTAGAATTTGAATCAGATTCATGACTTCTCCAACATACTTTTTCGTTCATTCACGCGCTACGCTAGAGACCGCAAATCCATCAATGCACAAAAGCATAGTGTTTGGTTGCAGTGGCCGCCAGAGGACCGAAAAGCTTTCTAGTATAACAATTTACGGCGTCAGGTCGAAATTTACGCCCAGCGCGATCAAGAAAACTTCATCTCTGGCTGTCAATTGGCCAGCTATGCGCGCTTTTTGAACCAACTCCGGCCGCTTCTGCTGGGTCAGGCCCAGCCGCTGCTCACGTCGCCAGCGCTCAATATGAGCGTGGTTGCCCGACATCAACACCGGTGGCACAGCTTGCCCCTGCCAGTCTTCCGGCCGGGTGTAATGCGGGCAGTCCAGCAGGCCGTCGAGCGCCGGGTTAAAACTGTCCATTTGGTGGCTGCCCTCGTCGTTTAGCACGCCGGGTTGCAGGCGCGCAACCGCATCCAGCAAAGCCATGGCGGCAACCTCGCCACCCGACAAGACAAAATCGCCCAGGCTGACCTGCTGCGTCACGTATTTGTCGATAAAACGCTGGTCTATGCCTTCGTAACGACCACAGATCAGGATTGCGCCATGGCTGCTTGACCAGCCCTCTACGGCCGTGTGGTTCAGCACCTCGCCGGTGGGCGAAAAAAGCACTACCGGATCATTTTCAGCCACCCGTTCAGAACGGATCGCGGCCAAACACAGTGCCAGCGGTTCAGCCAGCATCACCATGCCCGGCCCTCCGCCGAATGGCCTGTCGTCGATTCTTTTGTAGTTGCCATCAGCGAAGACGCGCGGATTCCAGAGCTTGACATCGACCAAACCGGACTCGTAGGCGCGCCGAGTTACGCCACTGGTCAAAAACGGCGCAAACAACTCAGGAAACAGGGTAATAACATCAAAACGCATAACTTGACACTTGTTTATGCATGCCGATGCAAAGCGACTCAGTAGTCGGGTTGCCAGTCAACCGTGATCAACTTGCCCGAAATATCGACCGAGTCAACATAGGCAGAAACAAACGGAATCATGCGCTCCTCAAGCTTGCTGCTACCGTCTTCCCCAGTAGCTTGGTACTCGACGCAAAGCACCGAGTTGGGCCCGGTTGCCATCAAATCACGCACGCATCCCAAGCCAACGCCCTCGCGATTGACCACGTTAAGGCCAATCAGGTCAACCCAGTAGTACTCGTCTTTTGTGGCGACCGGAAAGGCGCTGCGCGGCAAAAATATACGGCAGCCACGCAGGGCTTCGGCATCGTTGCGGTCGTCGAGACCGTCGATTTTGGCAACGACTGAATCAGAATGATTCTTCGCCTCGTCAACCGCAATGGTGACGGTGCCAGTAAACGCGTTAAACCCTGGCCGAAATTTGGCATCAGGTGCTTGCAGAAACCAGGATTTGGCTGAGAACAACGCCTCAGGATCGGTGCTGTGGGGCAGGATTTTCAGCCATCCCTTGACTCCCCACGCATCCAAAATGCGCCCAACTTCAACAGCATCGTCCGGCAGTGCGGATGCCTTCAGGCTAATCATTTGAGCCCCCACGCTTTTCGCTACGTGTAAGGCGCTGCCCCCCATGCGAGCTGGTTTCCCTCGGGGCGGCCCGGCGGGAAATTGCCATTTCTAAACTTAAGCGGCCTTGGCAGCGGCGCTGGCGCCCTGCTTGATCAGGCGCTCAACGGTTGGGGACGCTTGGGCGCCAACGCCAACCCAATGGGTCAGACGGTCTTGCATGATGCGCAAGCCTTCTTCGCCGCCCCTGGCAATCGGGTTGTAAAACCCGATACGTTCGATAAAACGGCCATCGCGGCGAACGCGCTTGTCCGCCACAACGATGTTGAAAAATGGACGGTGTTTAGATCCGCCGCGTGCAAGTCGAATGACGACCATGATGTATTCCCAGGGTGGAGGGGCACGTAAAACACGCCCCCGAAGTTCTTGCAGAGATTGAGACACGCACATGACCACCCGGTCAGTGACATCCTGCAAAGCCTTGTAGTATAGCCCGCCACTGGGTATCATTGAATTTTTAATCCTTGCCGCAGCGTATGCCCATCATCAGAGTCAGCCTTCACGAAGATATCGCGGCGATTACCGCCATTTACGCCCACCACGTTTTAAACAGCACTGGCACGTTTGAAACCGAAGCCCCAGGCGAAGCAGATATGGCGATGCGGCGGGCGGACGTTCTGGGCAAGGGTCTGCCTTACCTGGTAGCTGTTGATAACGGCGAAGTCGTCGGCTTCGCTTACGGCAACTGGTTCAAACCGCGGCCATCCTACCGCTATTCAGTTGAAGATTCGATTTACCTCGCACCGAACCAACAAGGCAAAGGCTTGGGCCGCGCCCTGCTGGCCGAGCTGCTGGCACGCTGCGAGACGGTGGGCATCCGCAAAATGATGGCAATTATTGGCGATTCGGCCAATGCTTCATCAGTTGGCCTGCATGAAGCGCTGGGGTTTGAGCTGGTTGGCAAGGTTGACGCCTGCGGCTGGAAATTCGGTGCCTGGCGGGACATCGTGATCATGCAGAAAACACTGGGATTGGGTGACACCCAACCGCCAGCCGACATGCCGCCGCGATAATTGCCATATGGCAACGCAATCAACGAAAAACAAAACGCTGGCTACCTGGTTGGCGTTCATCTTTGGCCAACTCGGGCTGCACCGCTTTTATCTGTTTGGATTCAAAGACAAGTTGGCATGGCTGCACCCGGTAGCGGCAGCCATCGGGTGGTACGGCGTCTATCGGGCTCGCGAGCTCGGGCAAGACGACCAACTGGCCTGGCTGTTGGTTCCAATACTCGGTTTTACGCTGGCGGCTACCGCCATCACAGCCATTTACTACGGCTTGTCGTCTCTTGAGAAATGGAACAGCACATACAACCCACAGGCACCTGATACAACCGCCGGCCAAACCAATTGGCTGGTCATTGGCGCGGTGGTTTTTTCTGTGCTGATGGGCGCTACGGCGCTGATGGCGAGCATCGCCTTTAGCTTTCAGCGTTACTTTGAGTACCAGATCGAAGAAGCACGCAAGATCTCGCAGTAACCAGCAACAAATCTAGAAATTTGTCTGTAGAACAACCTTAAAACCCGACCAGGTAACGGCGCGTTTGGAAACGCAGTAGACGTCAGGATAGACGTTGCCATGTAGGCGGGTTTGTTGGTCAGATTGTCCAGGCGGGCATAAAGCAAGGTGCTTATTGACCCAGTTTTCACGCGGTGATTCACACCCGCGTACGAAAGTGTAGGCGCCGCAGTTTCCCGGTCACCAACAGGCACACGCTTTTGCGCGGGAGAGTGGTCAAAACCAACATTTGCACCGAATGGGCCGTCAGTTAACCTGATCGGGTCGGCGATGACCGAGTGGTCAAAACTCAGCGACGACACATCGAACAGGCCGCCGCCGTTGTTCAAAATACGAATGCGGTCGCCGTCTTGCCCGCGAATGATTGGGCGGCTGGCGTTTGGCCCGAAATAGGTGCTGCTGACTCCCGGCGTGCTGTCTAGCGTTTCACCCAGTGTCGTTTTAGAACGTAAAAGCAGTCCAGCGCACAAATAACGGGTGCCGGGCGCTATTAAATCTGACGCTCCTAACCGGTTACCAGTAATGACGACTTCTTTGAGCTGGGGCGTTTGCGCCAGTGCCGCTTGCGCGTGCAGGGTGCCGAGCGCGAGCACCGCCAACCTGACGGCAGTGTTTAGAAATAGTGTCTGCATGGTGTGACCCGAATGAATCTAAAAAGGCAATAGCTGCGCCCAGGCTCGCTTGGCTTACGCGCCACAACAAGGGGGAAGATTCAGACGGTCAAAGGCGGGCTGCGCGCGTCGAACAGCGCTGCCCAACGGGCGAGTGCTGCGCCCTGAAAAATGGCCACCGCAAATGGCGGCGGCGTAACTGGCCGCGGTGATGGCACCGCTGCAAGAAGTGGCGTATCGTGCCTGGCCTGGTCGTAAAGGCAGCAATCGGATTCGTCTTTGTGAAACGAGAAAAAGGCTTCTAAAAAATGTCCGCTGCCCTGGGCATCGGACTCAGCATGTGCGTGACTGTCGCCATCCACATGCTAGTGCGCATGATCGCGGTCGTGGTCGTGTGTCTGCAGCAACGAACCTGCTGCGCCATGGTAACTGCCGTGAACGAAGCCAAGCGTTTGGTTCATCACCAGCACGGCCGCCAGCAGCAAGGCAAGCCAGATGGTCAAGCGAAATGGCACAAACATCGGCAAAGCAATTATGTAAAAGTCATTTGACGCTGGTGGCGTCTGTCATGCGGTAGTACAAGCCGTATGAATCGTCATTGAGCACCAAAAATTTGCCTTCCACCACCACCGGCTCCATGCCGTATTTGACGGGCGTTTTGGTGCGCACTTCCACCATGCTTTCAGGCCCGCCGGGTGTGCAGAAGGAGCAGGTCAACGGCACCGACGACAGCAAGAAATGGCGCTGGCTGGTGCCTGGCTCCAGCGGCATCATGAACCCTTGAATACGCTGGGTTTTCTGGTGGAGCGCCGTCTGGCTGGCGGTGAAAATGGGAAGAATGCGGTTCTTCTCGGTTTTGGTTTTAACGTCAGTCAGCACCGACCACGCAATAACATCGTTCCTGGGCTCAAGCGGCGCAAACGGGCTGCCCGCGCCGTGGGTGCCGGCACCTTTACCGGCAGGCGCTCCCGCAATAGGCGCGGACAGCGTTTGGGCTGCAGCGGGCAGCGCCGACAGCGCAAAGCAAAGCGCTGTGCCCAGCGATGCTGCAATTGTTTTATAACGATGGCTCATACGTTGCTCCTGGTAGGGGAAGTTCACAGATTTTGCCCCGGTTAGCCGTTAACGTTAATGCACATGCTTTAAGCCGCAGTATTTGCCTACAGCAAGACCTTTGCAAGCGGCCTGAAGTTCTTTTTCGCACGTGTCTGGTTTTTTGCCTGACTCAAGGCATTTGGCAGCACTTTCGTGTGCGGCAGACATCGCGCGGTGGCGCGTGATGTCTTCTTTGATTTCTTTCGCTGAATGACCCTCGGCGGCAAACGCAACGCCAGAGCAAACCAGCACAAACAGACCCACAGCAGCATTAAAATTAGAACTTTTTTTCACAACATTGCCCTTTGATTATCTTGATTGAAGCAGCTCAAACACACTGACCCGGTAAGCCTCCCAGGCGGGCAAAAGGCTTGCGCCCCACGCCACCACCAAAGCCAAAACCGGCACCAACAACAACTCTATCGGCCACGCAAACACTCCGATAGAAATCGATTGATTTAATTGCAGTGCCCATGCCGTAAAGCCTACCAGGGCTTGCCCCAGCAGCAGGCCAAGGGCGCATGCAATGACCGCCAGCCACAGCGCCTCACACAGCAGCAGCCCGGCAATTTTGCGCGGCGGTGCGCCCAACATGCGCAGCAGCGCGAGGTCGGCCCGGCGCTCGCGCACGGCGCTCCACAACGCAATAAACACGCTCAATCCGGCTGTGAGCAGCAGCACGCCAGCAAGCGCTTTGAGCATATAGGTGCCTACGCCCAGCATGCTGAGCAAGCGCGTAATCTCGACGGCTGGCGCTGCTGCCTGCATTTCAGTCGTGGAGTTGACAAAGCGCGGAAACGTCACGGCGGCAAGGGGTGATGTGTATTGAATGAGCACCATCGTCAGCTCGCGTTCTTCCTCCAGAATTTTCTGGTCCTCAGCGTCAAGCGCGGTGTCTGATTCATGGACTTTCCAAACCGATTCAGTGGCCGTAAGAATCAGCCGGTCAAGCACTGAACCGCTGGCGGCCAGCACGCCCACCACCTGGTATTGCGTGTTGCCGTGCGATTCTCCGCCAGCGCTTAAGCCGTGCGAGCCAGCAAAGCTGTCGCCGACCCGCAAACCACTCTTCCTTGCAACTTGTGCACCGACCACTGCCTGCATGGGCGCGGCCCACAGCACGCCATCAGCCAGCGTTGCACGGTAATGCGCTACGTAGTCGAGCGACGTGCCAACGATACGAAAACCGCGAAAGTTATCGCCCAAACTCAGCGGAATGAGCTTGCCAACTTGCGGGTTCGCTTCAAGCTCTTTGACGGCAGCCAACGGTATGTTGCCAGTTGGGGCATCGATGTGAAACAGGCCCGACAAAATCAATTGCATCGGGCTGCCTTTGGCGCCAACCACCACGTCAATGCCCGCCAAATCGCGCTCAAACGCGCGGCTGATCTGGTGGTTGATCAGCAGCACAAATGCAATCGATGCCAGGCCAAGCGTGAGCAACAACAAATTCAAGCCCGCAGCCAATGGTCGGGACCACAGGTAGCGCCAGGACAATGCTATTAACTTCATAGCTGCTTGCGCCCAATTTTATTGGTGTATAGGCCTTTTTTATACTTAAAAATGGCTTCAAAAGTGCTTTTTATGCGGCTGTCGTGCGTGGCGATGACGAGTGTGGCGTTCAGCCGATGTGCAGTAGCGTGCAGCAAGTTCAGTGCGGCGCTGGCAGAATCGTCGTCCAGGCTGGCGGTGGGCTCATCTGCCAAAATCACTTTGGGCTGTAGCAGTACCGCACGTGCCAGCGCAACACGCTGTGCTTGACCGCCCGACAACTGAGACGGTTTGCGCGGTGACAACTCAAGTACATCCAAAGCCGCCAAAGCGTCCTTGATGGCGACGTCGTCCGTTTCATGCCCTGCTGCCCACTGCGCAAGTTCGAGGTTTCGGTGTACCGAAAGCGCAGCACTCAAATGCAGCTTTTGCGGTAGAAAGCCAATCGTTTTGGCACGCCAGGCATCGATGCCGGTGTTACCCAATTGTTTGAGCGGCTGAGCAGCAACGGTGATGTCCCCGCTGCTTGGCTTGAGCAGGCCAGAGGCCAGAGCCAGCCAGGTCGACTTGCCAGAGCCTGAAGCGCCGCTGAGCAGCAGCACGCCGCCCTGCGGCACGTCGACATCAGCAAACTCAATGGCCGGGCCATTCAGATACTGCCAGGACAAGTTGCAAGTGCTGATCATTTTTGAAAGTGTAAGTCGATTGGCGAGCCATTTAGGCACGCCCTTGAGCTGCGGTATAAACAATCCATGACCGAAAAGCCAACTGCACCAGCCAGTACCCCCAACCACCTGCGCACCCACACCTTTCACGGGCTGGCCCCTGGCCCGGCGTTTTTGGTGCTGGGCGCTGTGCATGGCAATGAGGTTAGCGGCACGCACGCCATCATGCAGCTACTGCAAGACATTGATGCGGGCAGTGTGACGATTGAACGCGGCTCGGTCACGTTTGTGCCGATCACCAACCCGCTGGCGCACCAGCTCAAACGGCGTTTTGGTGACCGCAACTTGAACCGCAACATGGCGCCGAGTGCGATTCCGCAAGATTTTGAAGACAGACTGGCCAATGTGCTGTGCCCACTGCTGGATGCGCATGACGTGCTGCTCGACTTGCATTCGTTTCACACCGGCGGCGCGCCGTTTGTGATGATTGGCCCACAAAACAACACGGGCACGCTGGAGCCGTTTGCGTTGGCTCTTGAGGAAATGCAGTTGGCTTTGCACACCAGCGCACCGCGCATTGTCGAGGGCTGGCTGGACACCTATGCACGCGGGGTGCAGCGGCGTGCTGCCAACGCACTTGAAAACGTCAACGCGCGCTCACAAACCCTGGTCACTAACCCTAACTACGGCGTGGGCACCACCGAATACATGCGCGCCCGAGGCGGCTACGCAGTCACGCTTGAATGTGGCCAGCACGATGACCCGGCGGGCGTAGGCGTGGCACGTCACGCTATTTTGCAAACGCTGGGCTTGCTCGGCATTACGCCCGCCAAGCCCGCAGCCCCAATTTCAGTGCCAGAAATTTTGCGACTGATTGACGTGACCGACAAGGCGCATGTGGGCGACACGTTCACCAAAGAATGGCACAGTTTTGATGCGGTGAAAGCGGGCGACGTGATTGGCGTGCGGCACGGCGGCGATGAGGTCAAGGCGCAAGGCGACGGGTTTGTGGTGTTCCCCAACCCACGCGGCGAGGTGGGGCAAGAATGGTTTTACTTTGCGCAAAAAAGGGGTTGAAACAGTTTTTTTCGACTGGAACAGGCCGCTTTTAGATATTAAATACGGCTGCAGCCCAATAAATACGGGCGCAAGCAGCTATTAAAATCATACCGAAATGACGCACTTTGGCTACAGCTTGTTGAATGTTGCGTGGCAAGGTGGCAACCAACCCCAATCCCCGCGGCTGGCAAGCGTTTCGGGGCTTTTCGCGGTATACGCCTTTCGTGCTACACGCCTTCAATGATCCGGATGTCCCGATCCGCACCGTCGCCCAGCGCGGCTAAAGCTGCCTGGTAGGCTGGGCTGTCGTGTGCGGCGGTGGCTTGATCCACACTGTCAAACTCGATCAGGACGGTGCGCTCCTTCAACCCGAGTTCATAGGCCATGGACGGCACACCGCGCGCCAAAAATCGACCACCTGCTGCAGTGAGTGCCGGGCCCGCAAGCGTTGCATAAGCGGCGAGCTTTTCGGCATTTTTTACTACGCGGTAGGTGCTGACCCAATAGGCTTTGGACATTTTTTCTTCCTTGTTGATGTGAGAGTGTTGTTATGAATTTTGCAAAACTAGGGGGTTTGCAAAGCGCGCTGTGGCCGCGCCAACCAACGAGCCAACACAGGAAAACGCTGGCGCACTGGCATTGCCCAAGGAGGGCAACTTTGCCAGTAGCAGGGCACAAAT
>ENA-OBLH01000254-OBLH01000254.1-metagenomes-genome-assembly--contig:-NODE-254-length-19217-cov-3.37439_pt1 | contig 19217 bp, 16 predicted proteins | sample MGYA00153382_OBLH01 | MGnify analysis MGYA00153382
CAGGCAGGCAGAAATTGCATCTTGAATATTCTCTAGAGCTTCTTCCTTTGTTGCCCCTTGGCTAACACAACCAAGAATACTCGGACATTCAACAATCCAGACCCCATCCTCATCTCGATCGAGCGTGATATTAAACTTCATACTAAATTTCTGATTAGCTAATATGGCTTTTCAATTATACTTTCTTCGATCAAGACTAGTTGGCAAGGCAGGGAGCTACCCTTAATTTGTACTGGGGCAGAGATTTTACAAAGCTTAGGAATGTTACCAGAACTGACGGTTGATGCCGTAATGGCTATGCCTCGCCGACAATAAGTCCAAAGACAACACCAAAAGAAAGGAGAAAATATTATGAGTATTTTGCCTAAATATCTTGAAGAAATTCAAATTTTTTTCAATTGTCTACTGATTAAGTGTCCCTCTTCTAGTAAGATATTGGCAATTGTTGTTGATCGTAATATACATTAAGTTGATTTAAGATTGATCGCAATATTTCGAGCAATAGAGATTTAAGTGTGGTGTGGTGTGGAATTAAAATCTTCTTCTCCGTCATTTTTTCCCTTGACCGGAAAGAGGTTGCTAAGGATCATGATGGTTGTTGTTTCTTTAGCTGCTCTAGTTTTAGATGGCTTATCCGGCAGAGAATTTGGGCTGTCTATAGCCTTGCCTCTGATTATTTGTACCTTAATTGTGGGACTGCTGGGCTACCGAGTAGTTCCCCTCCTGCAAGAACTAAAAGCTGGGCAGATTATCCGAGAAGATGGGCCCCAATCCCATCTCCAAAAAGCTGGAACCCCAACTATGGGCGGTATATTCTTTGTCCCCGTAGCCATAATTTTTAGCTGTCTATGGGCTGGGTTGAGCTTGGGGATTAATAGCTTCCTATCCCTACTGCCCGTTGTCCTAGTTACCTTGGCTTATGGAGCGATCGGCTGGATTGATGACTGGCAGATCCTGCGCCAAAAATCAAACAAAGGTATTTCACCTAAAATGAAATTGGTCTTGCAAGTATCCTGTGCTATAGCTTTCTGTACGTGGCTAGCGGGGCATCAACCGAATAATCTGACCAATATTCAACTCCCCCTCGGCATGATTTTACCCTTGGGATTATTATTTTTTCCTCTAGCAATTTTTGTATTAGTTGCTGAAAGTAATGCCACTAACTTAACCGATGGGGTGGATGGTTTAGCCGCCGGGACTGGGGCGATCGCCTTCCTCGGATTAGCCGTAGTCGTGGCTCCCACCCATCCAGAATTAATGCTCTTTTGTGCCTGTTTTAGTGGCAGTTGTCTAGGTTTCTTAGTGCATAACCGCAACAAGGCCAAGGTATTTATGGGTGATACGGGGTCTTTAGCGATCGGTGGAGCTTTAGCAGCAGTAGGCATTTATTCTGGGCAACTATGGGCATTATTTGTCTTAAGTGGTTTGTTTTTTGTGGAAGCTCTCTCGGTAATTGCTCAGGTTAGTTACTACAAGGCTACTAAAAATGCCCAAGGTGTAGGTAAACGTCTCTTCAAAATGTCTCCATTACACCATCATCTAGAACTTAGTGGTTGGCGAGAAACCCAAGTAGTGGCATTTTTCTATCTCATCAGTGGCATTCTGGCATTATTGGTGATTAACTAAATTCCAGAGCTTCTTCACAGAAAGCAAGGCAGAATTTTCTGAATCTGCAACTGCTTATAAGCTTCAGTCAGATTAAAACTAGAAAAATTTTTTCTTTTCTGTTTAGGTATCTTCGCTGTAGTTTTGACCATAGATTCCTTTGTTAACCAATGTGGTAAAGGCGCAAGGCTTTGTGTCCTGAATTAGATTTTTAGTCTAACAAAATTTCTTTAGGATTTCCTGCTATGGCTGAGGAATTGGGATTATAGTATCTATAGCAATCCCTTCTAGGGTGATACTTTTTTCCTACTAACTGGTTATATGAGTTCACGAGTTCCTTTCGGTGAGGCAAAGTCCACCGCCATCGCTCTCAATCACGTTAGTAAAATCTATGCTAATGGGACTGTGGCTCTGCAAGATATGAATCTGGCCATCGAAGATGGGCAATTTGTTAGTTTAGTGGGGGCATCGGGCTGTGGGAAGAGTACGGCCTTGAGATTAATGGCGGGTTTGGGGCAGATGTCTGAGGGCAGCATTACTTGGGGAGATCATCAGCCCCAGAAAGAATTAGCTTTTGTGTTTCAGGAACCTGCCCTCCTGCCCTGGGCAACAGTGATTGAGAATGTCCGGCTGCCCTTGAAATTGGCCGGAATGAGCGATCGAGAATCCCGATCGCAAGTCCAAGAAGTTTTGCATTTGGTAGGATTAGATAACTTTGCCCAAGCCTATCCCAGAGAGCTGTCAGGGGGGATGAAAATGCGGGTATCCATTGCCCGTGCCTTAGTGACCAAACCCAAAATTCTGTTGATGGATGAACCCTTTGGGGCTTTGGATGAAATGACTCGTGCCAAATTAAATGCTGATGTGTTAAACCTATGGCAGCAGGGAGATGGCAATGGCGATCAAAGCTGCGGTTGCCGCAATCGCTATACTGTAGTTTTTGTCACCCATAATATCTACGAAGCAGTGTATCTTTCCCAGCGGGTGGTGATTATGGCTCCCCGTCCCGGTCGAGTGGTGGGGGAAGTGGCGATCGAGGCGCCCTATCCCCGAACTGAAGAATTTAGAACCTCCCGAATTAGTAATGAGTATTGTCGAGAAATCTCTGGTAGATTAGCAGCAGCAGTGGCTGGAACAGAATACTATGACGAACAAATTAATAGCAGATAAAGCCTTAACTTAAGCTGACCATGACTAAATCCTCTCCTAAACTTTCTGTCATTCCCCTAACTGCAACGACCGTAGCAAAACCAACCCCGATCGCAAAATTATTTAAACAGCTAACCTCTATTGATGTGGTTGCCCCGGTGATCGTGGGCATAGTTGCCTTGGGTATCTGGGAGTTATTTGTGAGGATTACTAACCTGCCCCCTTTCCTACTTCCTGGCCCCGTGCTAGTGATCCAAACTTTGGTGAAAGATTGGGGGATATTATTTCCTTCCTTGATTACTACCATCCAAATTACCCTAGTTGCTTTTATCGCCGCCGTGATTTCTGGGGTTTTGATTTCTGTATTATTCGTCCAGAGCAAATGGATTGAACGGAGTTTCTTCCCCTACGCTGTAGTATTGCAAACTACGCCGATTGTAGCGATCGCCCCCCTAATTATTCTCTGGATTCGCCGGATTGTCCCGGAACCAAATACAACTTTTGCTGCCTTGGTAGTATGTGCGTGGATTGTGGCATTTTTCCCGATTATTTCTAACACTACCCTAGGTTTAAATAGCGTGGATCATAATCTCCGTAATGTATTTCAACTCTACCGAGCTTCCAAGTGGCAGACCTTGATCTATCTGCAATTACCCGCAGCCCTGCCCTATTTCCTTGGCGGTCTGAAAATTAGCGGCGGCTTGGCCTTAATTGGGGCAGTGGTGGCCGAATTTGTGGCTGGCACTGGGGGAGCAAAGGCGGGGTTAGCTTATCAAATTTTGATGGCTAGTTATAATCTACAAATTCCCCGGATGTTTGCAGCTTTATTAATGACTACGGTGCTGGGAGTAATCATTTTTGTCAGCCTGACTGCCCTATCGGATTTTCTTCTGAAGAATTGGCATGAAAGTGCAGTAAAAAGAGAGAATTAATTTATGAATCTATCAGTTTTAGAAACGGGCAGCTACTGGCTGAAAAATGCTCATGTTCCTGTGGCCTTACTTCCCCTTGGTAGTTGGCAGGAAAATAGAGAGAGTTTGGTTTTAGTAGATATCTACATTCAAGCCGGCATAATTCAGCAGGTACTACCAGCCGGAGCAACTTCAGAAACTTCTCAAGCAGATATTCCTCAAGGTGAGGGTTATGATCTCCAGCAGGGGATGATCTTGCCGGGGTTTGTTGATATTCATACCCATTTAGATAAAGGTCATAGCTGGGAAAGAGCAGTGAATGTTCATAGAACCTTTGATAATGCCCTTACCACAATTCAGCAGGATGCAACAAACTATTGGCAACCAGAAGACTTATACCGGAGAATGGAATTTGGGTTGCAATGCACCTATGCCCACGGAACTCAGGCTCTCCGCACTCATTTGGATTCCTTGGGAGAGCAGGGAAGAACTGGGTTTCAGGTATTTGGAGAATTGAAGAAAAAGTGGAGCGATCGCCTCACCCTCCAAGCAGTATCTTTGGTAACTTTAGATTATTTTCTTACTCCGGCGGGGGATGAGTTGGCGGATCTAGTGGCCGGAGCGGGGGAAATTCTAGGAGGTGTAGCTTATCCCAGCCCAGAACTAGAGCAGCAGATTGATCGCATTTTTACCCTAGCCAAAGAACGAGGTTTAGATTTAGATTTCCATGTGGATGAAACGAAGGATCCAGAGTCTCGATGTCTATACCACATAGCTCTAGGGGCAATTCGCCATGGGTTTACTGGCAAGATTACCTGCGGTCATTGTTGTAGTTTGGCGGTGCAACCCATAGAAGTTATAACAGAAACCCTCAAGGTAGTTAAAGATGCCGGGATTAGTATTGTTAGCTTGCCCATGTGTAATATGTTTCTCCAAGACCGAGAGCAGGGGAGGACTCCGAGATGGCGGGGAGTGACAGCGATTCAGGAACTCCAAGGGGCGGGAATTCCTGTAGCGATCGCTAGTGATAATTGCCGAGATCCTTTCTATGGTTTTGGAGATCACGATATGCTGGAAGTTTTGACCCAAGGAGTCCGCATTGCCCATCTAGATAATGCCTACAGTAAAGTCGCCGGGATGGTCACAAATACGGCAGCGACAATCATTGGCTTACCTGACATGGCAAAAATTATCCCCGGCTCTAAGGCAGATTTAGTCCTGTTTCGGGGACGTAGGTATAGTGAATTACTAGCTCGATCGCAGCACGATCGAATTGTGATCAGAAATGGTAAACCCATTGACACGACTCTGCCAGATTACGCTGTACTAGATGATTTGGTTTTGGCAGGGGAATAAGCCTAATTTTTCTTGTTCCCTCTCCCGCTCTGGGAGAGGGTTAGGGTGTAGCTTGCTTCTCGAAGAGTGGGTTTCGGCTTAACTCAAACTCACCTTTAACTTTCTTCCTTTCCATTCGGTTCTATCTATGACCAATAAGAGTTAGATCATTTATCGTAAGGAATATCTGTTGGCTTTTTACCAACTGTTGCAGTAAAGCTAGGAAACTTTATCAAATCTGTAGTGAATTTTTCATCTAAAGTCAGGGCATATTTGCGATCGGACAATAAAACTACTGGAATATGTTCTCTATCTTCTTTATTAGAAACTAACTGCCTTTCTACTTTCTTCGTGAAATATTTCTGTTTAAATTCTTTAATCTGCTCATTACTGATTTTAATTAATCTGCCTTGCTTAGTTAATTCGCCAATGATTGCGATGATGCTATTATCTGAAAGTGAATTTCCACTAGTTGCTATATATTCAATCAGCAATTTATTTGAGACGATTAAACAAGCATCAGTTTTCGATTCAGGATTAAATCTTCTTAGCCATTTGATGAGTTGCTTGTATTCAGGATCGATAGGATTAGAAAAATTTTTGGCTATGTTATTGTCAATAAATATATCTCTTTTAAGCATCTGGTATTTTTAGAAGTTGAACTTATTTAAGCATTGAGAGCAATATCCATTGTGTCGATCATATAGGTATCAAAAAATCCCTTCGGAGCATTTAAGATTTGTCCCTGTTTTGTAAACTCAATTCGGTGAGCTACACTGCCATTTTTTATAGAGTTTTCAAAATAATATACTGCCACATCTTCGGGCTGAATTTCTTCTTGAACAATCAGCAGCCTCATCCTATTCAGAAGATATTCACTATGGGTTTCAACTATATAGCTTTTTTCTTTTTCCTTTACTTGCTTTACTAAATAGTTACCTAAATTAGCTTGTACAGAAGGATGCAGATGGATTTCTGGTTGAGACATAATTAATGTGGATTTATCCGATAATTGCAAATCTGCCACAATGATTGGCAAAAATTGGCTAATTCCAAAACCCACATCAGCCAAAGAATCCCATTTACTTCTACTTTTTACCTTGACTTTAATCTCAAACCTGCCACCTGATAATCTATGAGGCTTGATATCATACACTATTCCTAAATCCTTAAGAATAGTAACTAATTTATATAATTTTTCTGACTGGCTATCATTCCAATCTAAAATCTGATTAATATACCCTACACCAGATTTAATTATTTTACTATCACCTAATGACTGATAGTAAGTACGTTCGGGATCAAATCTAAAAGAGCTAATAAAATTAAAACCATAAATTAGCTCACTAAAAAACATATTAAAATTATGGCGAAAATCAGAAATATTTCCTAATGAATTATATAAGTTGTCAATTGATTTAGCACAAAAAACGTCTTCGCCAATATTCGCTATATAAGATAGATCATCCTCCTTTTTTATTTCAAACATAATAGGTAAGCCTTCAGGCGGTGAATCTTTGATTATCACATAGCTTAATGTAGGAGATTTTCTTATTGGATCAAAATACCAAAGAGTTTTAAAACTATAATTGTCATTATCAATAAAAAGATTTAAATCAATTCCTAATTGATTCTTTAAGTTATGATTAAATGATACTTCTTCAAAGCCTCCCATATTTACATACTCTCCATTAAGAGATAAATATAATGGAAAAGATTTTCCAATATAGTTAATACTTTGCAAGATGGATAGGACTCCATAGATTAAAGAACTTTTACCACTACTATTTTCTCCAGTTAGTAAAGTTATTCTTGAGAAGTCAACAGCTACTTCTTTGAAGCATTTGAAATTTTTTAGGGCTATTCGTTGAATGTGCATGTTTCTTTAGGTTTGCTGTGACAAAAAGCTGCCTTTCCTATTGATAAGAATAAGGTGGGCATTGCCCACCCTACTGGGGTTTATAAACCGTTTTTCTTGAACCAAGCTTGCAATCTCATCCAACCATTTTCTGCGTCTTCTCTACGATAGGAAGCCCGATAATCAGCATGGAAAGCATGGGGAGTGGCAGGGTAGACCAGAATATCAGAGCCACTCTTGCCCGGTGCTAAAGCTTGTTGCATCTGTAGTACTGAACTAACCGGAATGCCAGTATCATCACCACCGTATAGCCCTAGGACGGGAACCGTAAGAGTCGGGGCAATATCGATCGGATTCTTCGGGGTTAAGGGAGTTGGGGTTCCCACCAGACGACCATACCAAGCTACACCAGCCTTGACACGAGGATTGTAAGCACTGTAGAGCCAAGTAATTCTGCCACCCCAACAGAAGCCAGTGATGCCAATTCTCTCTGGGTTGCCTTGGCTAGATTTCGCCCCCCAAGCCACCGCCGCATCCAAGTCTGCCATTACTTGAGCATCGGGAACTTTGGAAACCACAGTGCTAATGATTTGGGCATTATCTCTGATTTGAGAGACATCCCCTTGACGGAAGAACATTTCCGGGGCGATCGCTAAATAGCCCAATTTTGCAAACCGACGGCAGACATCTTGAATATGCTCATGGACTCCAAAGATTTCCTGCACTACCAAGATTATGGGAAAGTTACTGCCTGTATTGGGCATGGCCCGGTAACCCGGAATCTCACCATCGGCCGTGGGGATGCGGATTGCTCCGGCGGTTAAACCTTGGGTGTTGGTAGTAATTACTTGGGCGGAGGTGGGGTGGGCGGCGATCGCAAAACCTACCGCCAAGCCTGTACCCATCACAAAGCGCCGTCTAGTTAGATTATTCATAATCCTCATCCCCTCTACAATATTTCCAAATAATTGTAATACTATTGTTAAGGATGTTAAAGATACCTAGATCACTTCTTAAAGCCTAATTAAGCACCATCGTTACCCCATGACAGAATCAACCATCACTCCTAACCCCACTCCCTCCACTAAACCTGCCTGGTTACGGGTCAAAGCTCCTCAAGGGCAACGAGTGGGCAGTGTCAAAGAAATTCTCCGGGATTTGGGGCTGAATACGGTGTGTGAAGAGGCTTCCTGCCCAAATATTGGGGAATGTTTCCAAGCTGGGACAGCCACTTTTTTAATCATGGGTCCCGCCTGCACTAGAGCTTGCCCCTACTGTGATATTGATTTTGAAAAGAAACCCCAAGCTCTTGATCCTACTGAACCGGAACGCCTAGCCGAGGCAGTGAAGCGGCTGAAGTTAAATCATGTGGTGATTACTTCCGTGAATCGAGATGACCTACCCGATGGCGGCGCTGACCAGTTTGTTCGGTGTATTGAACAAGTCCGGCGGCTTTGTCCAGCTACAACGATCGAAGTCCTGATCCCTGACCTATGTGGCAACTGGAATGCCCTAGAAGTAATTCTCCAAGCCCGCCCCGAAGTTCTGAATCACAACACCGAAACTGTCCCCCGCCTCTACAAACGAGTCCGTCCCCAAGGAGAATACCAACGGAGCTTAGAAATGCTGGAACGGTCTAGTCAATTCTCCCCTCGGACTTATACTAAATCTGGGATCATGGTCGGGCTGGGGGAAACCGATGCAGAGGTAGAGCAGGTACTCCGAGATCTACGGGCTGTGAGCTGTGCTATTGTGACGATCGGACAATATCTCCAGCCTTCTGGAAAACACTTAAAGGTTGATCGTTTTGTCACGCCGGAACAATTTGCCCAGTGGCAAGCCCTAGGAGAATCCCTAGGTTTCTTGCAAGTAGTGTCTTCCCCCCTCACCCGCAGTTCCTACCATGCTGAACAGGTACGGGAATTGATGGCTAGTAATCCACGGGAGAATCCCTCACCCTAACCCTCTCCCAAGGGGAGAGGGAACAAGAATGGCGAGAAACCAAATGTTCCAAATTAAAGATTTAACCTACCATCCCACCGCCGCTACTCATCCCATTCTTAGCTCCATTAATCTCCAACTTCCTCCCCAGAAATTAGGCTTAGTAGTAGGGGCTAGCGGTTCTGGCAAAAGTACTTTGCTAGAAATTCTTGCAGGATTAGCGGAACCCACCAAGGGCAAAATTCTTTGGGGAGAACAAGAACTAACTAGCGAAGACCTACAACAATTGGCGGGTATAGTTTTTCAGTTTCCCGAACGGCACTTTTGTGGCAGGACAATTCTGGAAGAGCTACGCCTAGGGCATCCTGAGTTGGGGAGCGATCGAGTGGAAAAAGCCCTCCAAGAAGTAGGCTTAGGTCATCTATCTTTGCAAGCGTCTCCCTACGATCTCAGTGGTGGGCAGCAACGGCGCTTGGCTTTGGCAGTACAATTAATTAGAGAACCTAATGTTTTATTACTAGATGAACCTACGGCTGGTTTAGATTGGTCAATGAAACAACAATTGGTAAGTTTGTTAGCAAAATTAAAAAAAGATTGGACTCTATTTGTTGTCACCCATGATGCAAGAGATTTACTAGAAATTGCTGATACATGCTGGACGATTAATCAAGGGAAAGTAATCAGAGACCAGCTACCTTAATAGAGCGATCGCCAGATTAGCTGCCTCACCAAATTACTCCCAAAATATTAAAAAATGTGGCTATTGATCCTCCAGTACAACTTTTCACTTTAGGATATGGGTTGAGTTTATTGAGAATATTAAATTCCCCCTAGAGAATAATTTCCACACTTCAGCTTCGTTTTACCCTAGTTAGCTTATTTAATTTCAGATTTATTCCCCTATGAAAAGAGAAATTACTATTTATCGCCCCCTAGAAGGCAGACCAAATAATTATCTAGTCGCAGCAGGGCAATTTTTTCTATGAAATGGGGCGATATACCGATGCTCTCCTGAGCTACGATCGAGCCTTGGAGTATAGTCAGGGAAATTATTGGTTATTCTATCGGCGGGGACGGGCTCTAGAATGGCTGGGGTATTTTGAAGAAGCGATCGCTAACTACCAACAGGCAATTTCCCTAAATCCTGAAGATTACTGGGCATGGTATGAAATGGCATTTTCTCAGCGTCGTTTAGGAGATTATGCAGGAGCGATCGCTAGTTATAATCATGCCCTAGAAATTAGACCTGATGACTACTGGGCTTGGTATCACCGGGGATTTGTGGCTCTAGAAGATTTGGGTTGGTATCGAGAAGCGATCGCCTGTTTTCAGCAAGCCCTAATCAGTCAACCAGAGGATTACTGGGCATGGTATCGCCAAGGAGATGCCCATCGGCATTTAGGCAGCTACCAGCAGGCAGTGAATTGCTATAATCAAGCCTTAGTAATTAGACCCAAGGATTACTGGGCTTTGTACCAAAAGGCAAATACCCTTCGTTGTGCTGGGAATCTAGGGGCTGCGATCGCTGTCTATGAGCAGGCCATCAAGATCCTCCCAGAAGACTACTGGTGTTGGTATCAAAGGGCAGAATGTATGCGCCGCTTGGGGCGTTACGGGGAGGCAGTCTCTAGCTACAATCAGGCATTAAGGACAAAACCAACAGATGACTATATCTTATATAATCTTGCCTGCTGCTATGCCCAATTAGGAGAAGCAAATTTGGCTCTCAACCACCTAGAAAAAGCCATCAAACTTAATCCTATCCACTGTCTAGCCAATGCTAGGGCAGATTCAGATTTTGATAAAATTCGTAAACAGCCCCGCTTCATTCAGTTAGTTTTTGAATAATCCCTGGCGATAGCAGTCCTCAATAATTTACGACGGCTGAGTGTAGTCGAAGCCCAGCACAACTGGTTGAGGATTGCGATACAATGGGATGGCATAAAAACCAATGGTAATTAGCCATCATGCCCCATCCCCTCTATGTTGCCTTTATCTGGCATCAACATCAGCCCCTCTACAAAAGCCGAGATATTGATGCTGCCGGTTCCCATCAGTACCGTCTCCCTTGGGTGCGTCTCCACGGCACAAAAGATTATTTAGACCTAGTGCTACTCCTAGAGCGCTATCCCCAACTCCACCAGACAGTTAATCTTGTTCCTTCTTTGATTCTACAAATAGAAGATTATGTCGCCGGGAAAGCGATGGATCCCTACCTTGCTCTTGCCCTCAGCCTTGAAGATAATCTGACTGGGAGTGATAAAAGATTTATTATTGAACATTTCTTTGATGCTAATCATCACACTTTGATCGATCCCCATCCCCGCTATGCCCAGTTGTACGAACAAAGGCAGGAGCAAGGCAAAGATTGGTGTGCTGAGTATTGGCAGCCAGAAGATTACGGCGATTTATTGGCATGGCATAACTTGGCTTGGATTGATCCCTTATTTTGGGATGACCCAGAAATTGCTGGATGGCTGAAAAAAGGTAAAGGGTTTAGCCTGAGCGATCGCCAAGCCATCTACGCCAAACAAAGAGAAATTCTGGCTCGTATCCTTCCCCAGCACAAAAAAATGCAGGAATCTGGACAGCTAGAAATCACCACTACTCCCTACACCCACCCCATTCTGCCCTTACTGGCGGATACCAATGCCGGACGAGTAGCAATTCCCCAGATGAAATTACCAAACTCTCGGTTTCAGTGGGCGGAAGATATTCCCCAGCATCTTAGGAAATCTTGGGAAATGTACCAGAGAAATTTTGGACAAAATCCCCGGGGTTTGTGGCCTTCCGAGCAGTCTGTTAGCCCAGAGATATTACCCTATATTAGCCAAGCTGGGTTTAAGTGGCTTTGTAGTGATGAGGCAGTTTTGGGCTGGACTATTAAACACTTCTTCCATCGAGATGGAGCCGGAACTGTGGAAGAACCAGAACTACTCTACCAGCCCTACCGTTTGCCCACCCCCCACGGAGATTTAGCGATCGTATTTCGAGATCATCGCCTCTCGGATCTAATTGGATTTTCCTATAGTGGCCTGGCACCAGTCACGGCAGCTAGGGATTTAGTAGGACAGTTGGAAGCGATCGCCCGGAAATTAGGGGAACGTCAAAACACAGGTAACACCGCCCTAGAGCAACCTTGGCTTGTGAATATTGCCCTAGATGGGGAAAATTGCTGGGAATTTTATGAACAAGACGGAAAATTATTTTTAGAGGCTCTCTACGGAATGCTGAGTGATCAGCAGGATATCAAACTAGTCACGGTTTCTGAATACCTAGATCAATTTCCCCCCAGGGAAACTCTACCCAGTGATTCTCTCCACAGTGGTTCTTGGGTAGATGGCAGTTTTACTACTTGGATTGGAGACCCGGCTAAAAATGCAGCTTGGGATCTACTTACTCAAGCCCGACAAGTTTTAGCAGATCACCCGGACGCTACCGAGGAAGCCAACCCTGCGGCTTGGGAAGCCCTCTACGCTGCCGAAGGTTCCGATTGGTTTTGGTGGTTTGGCTATGGCCATTCTTCTAACCAAGATGCCATTTTTGATCAACTATTCCGGGAGCATGTAGCTGCTATCTACCAAGCTCTGGGGGAGCCAGTTCCAGAAATTCTAGGTCAACCAGTAGAAGAGCATGAGAGTACTTTCCGGGAGCAGCCCCAAGGATTTATTCATCCCATCATTAATGGCATTGGAGATGAGCAGGACTGGGATCGAGCCGGACGACTAGATATTGGAGGCGATCGAGGTACCATGCACCAAAGTAGCCCCATTCAGCGGCTCTGGTACGGAGTAGATCACCTCAACTTCTATCTGCGCCTTGATTTTCAAGTGGGAATTAATCCCAAGGTAGATTTACCCCAAGAATTGCATTTGTTGTGGTTCTATAGCGATCAGACCATGCACAACAGTCCCCCGCCCCTGATAGATATCCCCGACCAGGCTCCCCTAAACTATTCCTACCACCACCATTTGGGCATCAATCTCCAGACCCAATCCTGTTGGCTCCAAGAAGCAGTAGACTATGGGCAATGGCAGCACCGCATTACTAGGGCATGTGTAGGCTTACAGGAATGCCTAGAAATTGCTGTGCCTTGGGTAGACTTGCAAGTGGAGCCAGATTACAATCTCCAATTATTGCTAGTTCAGGCAGATCATGGGTGCTACCGGGGCTATCTCCCAGATAATTTAGTGGGGCTATGCGTTCCTTAACCCCAATTTTTGGTACTGAGGGCGTGACCTTGGGCATGGAGAATAGATTTGGCTCTGGCATAGATGGCATCTTCAAAGCGATCGTTCGTCAGGCGCAGAGCCTCGTTATACCTTTTAATTGCTTCACCATGATGTCCGACACTAGCTAGTAATGACCCCAAGTTATACCAACCCGTAGCATATTTAGGGGCAAGTTCTAGGCATCTATTGTAGGCAGCTAAAGATTCAGAAAACTTGTTAATATCAGCATAGGTAGTGCCTAGATAATCCCAAGCAATGTGATAGTTAGGAGCAATTTCTATACATTTAAGATAGGCATTAATAGCATTCTCATACTTTTCTAGGTAGTACAAACTACTACCAATAACTTCCCAAGCTAGGTAATACTGGGGATCGATCGCTAAAGATTTCTCCGCAGCTTTCATAGCTTCTGGATACCTGCCTGATTGATAGAGGGCATGGCCTAAAGATTGCCAAGTTTGGGGGAGGTCTGGATTATAGATAATTACCTGTTGGAAAGCCTCGATCGCCCCAGCATATTCTCCTTGATCGGTTAGGGCTAAACCCAAATTATGCCAAGCCCAGTAGTATTCAGCGTTTAGAGCAATGCTTTGACGGTAGGCGGCGATCGCTCCGGTCAAATCCCCATTATTGTATAGTTGATAGCCTTTTTGCAGCCAATCATTAGGGGTTTTCTCTAGGATGAGACTGGGATGTTGTTGGGCATAGAGTTTATGGGCATGGTTCTTGGCAGCAATTGCCTCTTCTGGGCGATCGAGTTGGGTCAGGGCGATCGCTTTCTTCTCCCAAGCATTGTAATCTTCAGGATTCGCCTCTAAAGATTGCTCCAAGTAATCCAAAGCTGCTACATAGTCAGCAGCCAATAATTTGTCTAACCCGTGAGTATATAGTTCCTTTGCGTTCATTGATTCCCAAGTAGTTCTAGTTAACAAGATCATAATCAAATTTTATCACCCACCACTAGAAGCAAAGATGCAACGCTACTATTAATAAGGGCGCAAAGCCTTGCGCCCCTACTAAATCTCCTGTATTCTACCTCCCTGTACCTCCCTGTACTTCCTTCCCCCTCCCATGCCCCTAATTCGTCCCCTCACTACAGAAGTAATTCATTTAATTGCGGCCGGAGAAGTAATTGATTCTCTGGGGGCGATCGTGCGGGAGTTGGTGGAAAATGCCCTAGATGCCGGAGCAGACCGCTTGGTCGTTAATGTTTCCCCAGAGCATTGGCAGGTGCGGGTAGCGGATAACGGTACGGGGATGAGCTTGGAAGATTTGCGCTGTTGTGCTACCCCCCATAGTACTAGCAAGATTCATGACTGCCAAGATTTAAGCCAGATTGGAACTCTGGGATTTCGGGGAGAAGGCTTGCATAGCTTGGCAACTCTAGCAGAATTAGAGATTCTAAGTCGTCCTGAAACTAGTAATGGGGGCTGGCGGGTGGTCTATGACTCCTTAGGAGAGGTAGTGATTGAAGAACCCTGTGCGATCGCTCCCGGTACGGTGGTGACGGTGAATAATCTCTTTGGGAACTGGCAAAATCGTCGGGATGCCCTTCCATCTTCCGCCCAGCAATTACGCTTAGTCCAAAATACCCTGTGGCAGATAGCCCTCTGCCATCCCCAGGTTACTTGGCAAATCCAGAAAGCTAACCAGCCTTGGTTTCGGATTAGTCCGGGGCAGAGTGGCAAAGAAATATTATTGCAAGTTCTCAATCAAGTCCAACCTTCGGATTTGCAATACCTCCAATTAGCTGAAATTTCTCTTTCCCCAAATTCGCCTTCTAAGCAAACAGCCCTCACCCCAAACTCATCTCCTATCTTGGGAGAGGGGCTAAGATATGGACAAGGTTTTGGTGCTAGGCCAGAAGCCCTCACCCCAAACCCCTCTCCCAAAGAGGGAGAAGGGCTAAGAGAATTTTGGATTTCAGTGGTGTTGGGACTGCCCGATCGGGCTTCTCGTCATCGCCCTGATTGGGTACGGGTGGCGATTAACGGCAGAATGATTAAGTCTCCAGAACTAGAGCAGACTATTTTGGGGAGCATGAACCGGATGCTGCCGCGCGATCGTTACCCCATTTGTTTTGTGCATCTTACCGTACCGCCAGACCAAGTAGATTGGAACCGCCATCCGGCAAAATCAGAAATTTATCTCCACAATCTTGACTACTGGCAGGGGCAAATTAAAGAAATCATAGCCCAAGCTCTCAGCCTCAACCCCGCTACCATTCCTGAAGCCACTTATTCTCAACGAGTAGGAAAATTAATTACCGCTGCCGAAGCTCCTACGGCTTACCGGACTATCAGCCCTACCAATAATCAAAATTTAGCTCAGGGTTTAGATAAAACTTCAGATCAGAGTCTGGATCACTTTTCTAACCAAGGCTTCGAGCAAAGTTCTCCCCTCAACTCCCTTAATCCCCTCAAAGCTTTGGCACAGGTGCATAACACCTATATAGTAGCGGAACATAGCTCTGGTTTGTGGTTGGTAGAGCAGCATATTGCCCATGAGCGGGTACTTTATGAACAGTTGGGCGATCGCTGGCAACTTATCCCCCTAGAACCAGCCTTAGTTCTTAGTTATCTCACGGAGAGGCAGGTAGAAAATTTGCAGAGGTTAAATTTAGATATTGCTAGTTTTGGAGAGCAACTTTGGGCGGTGCGGAGTGTGCCAGCGCCTTTAGTCAACCGAGAAGACTGTGCTGCGGCTCTGATGGAAATTAGCCAAGGAGATCTACAAACGGCTCAGGTAGCGATCGCCTGCCGGACTGCTATTCGGAATGGCACTCCCCTAACCTTGCCAGAAATGCAAACTCTTCTAGATCAGTGGCAAAATACCCGCCATCCCCGCACCTGTCCCCATGGTAGACCCATCTATTTACCCCTAGAGGAATCGAAGCTATCCCGCTTTTTCCGCCGTTCTTGGGTGATTGGTAAGAGTCATGGAATTTAATTTCTTTTACCCCCTTGTCAATTAGGGAAATTCAGCCTATACTGAGAAAAGACAACGCGGGATAGAGCAGCCTGGTAGCTCGTCGGGCTCATAACCCGAAGGTCGGCGGTTCAAATCCGCCTCCCGCCATTCAATAAACGCAAGCTATGAAAATAACCCAGTACTCCTGTAGTGCTGGGTTATTTGCTCTAAGTTTTACTTAAGATGAGCGATCGTCACCCCAGCCCCCCCATCAGCAGCCGTGGCAATTTCGTACTTAGCAATCTGGGGATGCTGTTGCAAAAATTGGTGGATACCTTCTCGTAGTTTGCCCGTACCTTTACCGTGGATAATCCAGATATTGCCTTCAGCACGAGTAGCTAACATTTTATCGATCTGTTGCTCTGCTTCTGCCACCCTGCTACCCCGAATATCGATCGTATTGTTGGTGGTTTTGACAAGGGGAGTAGTGAGATTATTGGCGGCATTGGCAGGAGATTTTGGTTCCTCTGATTTCTTTTTAGCTTCGGGGGCTTGGACTTTCTCTCCAGCTAGAGATTCTATTTCTGTAAAGCCCAAATTCATTTTCATGATCCCAAACCGGACAGTTAGCTGTTGCGCTTCTTCATTTAGGCTCAATACTTCCCCTGTTTGGCCTAGTTGACTAATGCGGACTCGATCGCCCACTTGGGGACGGAAGCCGGGATTGATTTTTGGCTTTAGGGGAATTTGCTGTGCCTGAATTAATTCTAGGGATTGCCTTGCTTTTTGTGCCTCCTGAGCAGTATTCCCAGCCTTTTGCAAGTTGCGAATTACTGTGGCAATCTCTAGACGTGCCTGAGCGATCGCTTCTTGGACTACCTGCTCCTGCTGTTGTTTTAGTTGCTGCTCCCGTTGTTGCAAAGCCGCGGCTCTCTGGGATAATTCTTGGTGCAAGGCCTCGGTTTGTCGCAATAATTGAGTTGCTTCTTCTGCTTTCAGTTCCTGCTGCCGCCGCTGCCCTTCTAACCCAGCAATCACATGGTTGATATCTGCGGAAGTATCCCCCATACCTAGGGTGGCAACTTGGGTGATTTCTGCCGGTAAGCCCAAGCGCTGGGCAATAGTCAAGGCATTGGAGCGGCCGGGGATACCCCACAGGAGTCGATAGGTAGGAGAGAGACTAAGCTCATCAAACTCCACAGACGCATTTTCAAACCGGGAGTCTTGGTATTTAAGAGCTTTTAATTCTCCGTAATGGGTAGTGGCAATGGTGAGTTGGACATGATCTGCCAAGTATTTGAGGAGGGCGATCGCTAAGGCACTACCCTCGGCCGGATCTGTTCCTGCTCCCACCTCATCTAACAAAACTAGTACTGGTTTCAGGAATTTATCTATTTCTGTTGAAGTAACGCCCAAGGAGTCTTGACTACTCTGTTCTGGGTCTAAGGTCGTACCACCATCTAGACCCAGATTTTTTATGGCCGCCAAGATTCTACTAATCCGGCGGATGTGGCCAGAAAAAGTAGAGAGATTTTGCTGGAGAGATTGCTCATCGCCAATATCAGCCAATACTTCGGCAAACCAAGGAATTTCCACTGGCTCCCGTGCCGGAATAAATAATCCTACCTTCGCCATGAGAGCAGCCAAGCCCAAGGTTTTGAGGGTGACAGTTTTGCCCCCGGTGTTGGGTCCGGTAATTGCCACTACCTTAATGCTGGGGTTAATTTGAACATTAATGGGGACTACCGGGAATCCTTGCTCCTGTTTATGTTGCCAGACTAGCAGGGGATGGCGGAGTTGGCGGAGGGTAATATTTTCGCTAGGATTTTGTGACCCAACCCTAGAGCGATCGTCCAACTCAGGGTTGAGGTAATTCACAAACCGGGGGGGATTAGCTTCTAGCCACAAACTATAGCGGGCTTTGGCGGTGGCAATATCTAAGCTAGTGGCCACTGCCAACAGGGTTTCTAGGTCATCTTTCACTGCGGCTACTTGGCTGGTGAGATGGCGTAATACTACCTCTACTTGATGTTGCTCCTGCCGTTGCAACTGCCGGAGTTGATTGCCCAAACCAACGATCGCATGGGGTTCAATATAAAGAGTTGCCCCACTACTGGAAGAATCATGGACAATTCCCGGTACGGCATCTTTTTGGGGAGCTTTGACGGGCAAAACATAGCGATCACTTCTTTGAGTAATAATCCCTTGGCTCATGGCGGTGGACTGCCGCTGGAGAATAGATTGCAGAGTTTTCTCGATTTTCTCTTGAAGGCGGCGCATTTGTTGCCGAATCTCTGCCAGTTTGGGGTGGGCTCGATCGAGGACACTGTAGCGCTCATCGATGCAATGGTAAATTTCTTGCTCTAGTTCTGGGTAAGTACGGATTTGGCTAATTATTTCTTGCAATAAAGGGATTGCCTCTTGTTCATCCAAAAAACGCCGGAGCCGCCGCATTCCTGCCAAGGTGGTGGCAATCCGAATCAATTCTTCCCCCGATAGCATTCCCTGCAACTCAGCCCTAGTTAGGGAATTACTAATATTTTCAATCCCCTCAAAAGATAAGCCAGTGCTTAATCTTTGCTCTAGCTGATAAATTTCTTTGGTCTGGTTCAGGAGGTATTGGCTCTGGTCTTGGGTGGTGGGAATTGGCAGGTTTTGGGAGGCGATCGTGCCTAATTTAGTCGCTGCAAAAGTTGCCAAATGTTGGCAGAGGCGTGACCATTCTAATAATTCTAGGGTTTCAGTTTGAATCAAAGTAAATTTTAAGGGCAGATGTAAGGGCTAAATATCTCTAGGTAGGCTTTTATAATATTATAGGGCAGTAATAGGAGGATTCCCCGATGCAAAATACCCGCCTTACCACCCTTATTAGTGGTACCTTAACTAAATTCACTCGCTTCACCACAAATCCTTGGCGGCGGATTTCCTTGGTGATTATTAGTTTTTTGTTGGGTAATTTTCTTGGTACAGTAATTATTACTACCACTGGGCAAATTGCCACTTGGGATACGATCGCAGCTTTCATCTTGGTACTTTTCACAGAAATAGTCAGCCGCTTTGTTTATCATCGCTCAACTTCTAGAAAGGTTTCTCCAGAAATAGATGAAACTACTCTCTTACCAGAAATTCTTAATGCCTTAAAAATAGGGATTACCTATAGTTTATTCATTGAAGCATTCAAGTTAGGTTCTTAATTTAACGTGAATTCGGGATAAGAAATCCCCCTCATCCCCCTTTCTTGAATGCCCCTTGGGCTATACCCCTTCTCCCACAAGG
>ENA-OBLH01000255-OBLH01000255.1-metagenomes-genome-assembly--contig:-NODE-255-length-19211-cov-5.65697_pt1 | contig 19211 bp, 16 predicted proteins | sample MGYA00153382_OBLH01 | MGnify analysis MGYA00153382
CGCCGTCCACGTCGGCATCGGTCATGATGATGATGCGGTGGTAGCGCAGCTTGTCGGCGTTGTAATCGTCTTTGCCGAAACCGGTGCCCATCGCGGTGATCAGCGTGACGATCTGCTCGCTCGAAATCACTTTGTCGAAGCGCGCTTTTTCAACGTTCAACACCTTGCCGCGCAACGGCAAAATCGCCTGGAATTTACGGTCGCGACCCTGCTTGGCCGTGCCACCGGCGGAGTCACCCTCCACCAAGTAAAGCTCGCAAAGTGCCGGGTCCTTTTCCTGACAATCCGCAAGCTTGCCGGGCAAACCCATGCCGTCCAGAACACCTTTGCGGCGCGTCATTTCACGGGCTTTGCGCGCTGCTTCACGCGCACGTGCTGCATCCACGATCTTGCCGCAAATGATCTTGGCATCGGTTGGATATTCAAGCAGGAAATCAGCCAGCTTATCGGCGCAGATTTCTTCAACGACCGGACGCACTTCCGATGAAACCAGTTTGTCTTTGGTCTGCGAACTGAACTTCGGATCAGGAACTTTCACCGACAAAATACAGGTCAAGCCTTCACGCAAATCGTCGCCCGACACTTCCACTTTTGCTTTTTTATCGAGCTCGTTGGAGGTGATGTATTTGGTGATGGTGCGCGTCATCGCGGCGCGTAGGCCCGTCAGGTGAGTGCCACCGTCGCGCTGCGGAATGTTGTTGGTGAAACATTGCACACCTTCGGAGTAACTGTCGTTCCACTGCATGGCGACCTCAACAGTCATGCCGTTCTTTTCACCAATCGCGTGGAAGATGTTTTTGTTCAATACGGTCTTGGCTTTGTTGACGTACTCAACAAAACCCTTGATGCCGCCGGAGTAGGCAAAATTCTCGCTTTTTCCCGTGCGTTGATCGATCAGCTCAATCTTGACACCGTTATTCAAAAAAGAAAGCTCGCGAATGCGCTTGGCAAGAATTTCGTAATGCCATTCAATGGTGCCAAACGTTTCCAGCGATGCGAGAAAGTGAACTTCAGTACCGCGACGATTGCGCGTTTCGCCAATGATGTGCAACGGAGCAACCGCGATACCGTTGCGGAACTCCATCTCATGCACTTTGCCTTCGCGCCAAATCTTGAGCTTCAGCCAATCGGAAAGTGCATTCACTACCGACACGCCAACGCCGTGCAAACCACCGGAGACTTTGTACGAGTTTTGGTCGAACTTGCCGCCCGCGTGCAGCTCGGTCATCACGATTTCGGCGGTAGACCGCTTGAATTCATCGTCCTGCTTGACGCCGGTCGGAATGCCGCGACCGTTGTCAGAAATCGAGATCGAATTGTCTGCGTGGATCGTGACCTTAATGTCGTCACAATGACCGGCGAGTGATTCATCAATCGCGTTATCGAGCACTTCGAAAACCATGTGGTGCAAACCGGAGCCGTCGCTGGTGTCGCCGATATACATGCCAGGACGCTTGCGAACGGCCTCCAGCCCTTTAAGGATTCGGATCGAATCTTCGTTGTATTCCTTGCCATCCTTAGGCGAAGCGGATTGTGACGGTACTTTTTTTTCTGAATCAGACATGACTTTTTTACTTATCTCTGTTGCTCACTGCAGGAGCGACTTATCGCGACCTCGGGTGATTGAAACGAAGTTGGTTGCGGCAAGCCGCTCGTGCATCCAACGGTGCGATTAACGCTAAATGCGCATCGGCATCACCACATATTTGAAGTCGGTGCGACCGGGCACTGTGAACAACACGCTGGCCGATGAATCTTGCAGCGCGAGGGTGATTTCGTTGCTTGACAAGGTGGCCAACGCGTCGAGCAAATAATTAATGTTGAAGCCAATATCAACCGGTCCGCCTTCGTAGGCAACCTCAATTTCTTCTTCGGCTTCTTCCTGCTCATTGTTGGTACAGGCAATCTTCAACACACCCGGCGCGAGGCCCACGCGGACACCACGGAAGCGTTCATTCGACAAAATAGCCGCACGCTGCAACGTGTGCAGCAACAGCAGGCGATCAATGGTGACAAGCTTGGTGTGTGCCGTCGGAATCACGCGGTTGTAATCCGGGAATTTACCGTCGATCACTTTACTGGTCAGCTCGATATTGCCAAAGCTGAAGCGCACTTGGTTGGCCAGAATGTCAATCGAAATCGGCTCATCGGTATCAGCCAACAGCTTGGACAGCTCGATCACCGTTTTGCGCGGCACGATGATTTCCTGCTTCGCGAAATTGCCTTCAATGGGCATCACGGCATAGCTCAAGCGATGACCGTCGGTGGCCACGCACACCAGCTGATCTTTTTCAAGCACAAACAACATGCCGTTCAAATAAAAGCGGATGTCCTGCTGTGCCATCGCGAACTCGACAAGACGCAATGTGGCTTTGAGCGATTTTTGCGGCAGCGAAAAGCTTTGCAACTGCTCCTGACTCATGGTCAGACGCGGATAGTCGGCCGCAGGTAAGGTCTGAAGACTGAAACGGCTTTTCCCGGCCTTTACAGCCATCTTGCCGTCCTTGGCGTCGATGGAGACCTCGCTGGTATCAGGCAGCGCGCGCAGCAGGTCCTGGAGCTTTCTGGCGGCCACGGTGATGGCCTGGTCGCCCGAGTCCGCCACTTCAACTTTCGCCGAAATCTGCAATTCAAGATCGGTCGCGATGGTGGTGAGGGTGTTGCCCTTGTGCTCGAACAGCACGTTGGCCAGGATCGGCAGCGTCTGCCGCCGCTCGACGATGCCGGATACGGCCTGCAATGGTTTCAACACCAGATCGCGAGGTATGTTCTTAAATTGCATATAAACCTAATCCTATTTAATAATGTGCAATGATCTGTGTGAATAACTATAAAAAAATTATTTAAAACAATGAGTTATCTGAGTAGCGTACATATGTTTCACAACCAGTAACAAAGGCTAGCGGTTTGTGGATGAGAAATTTCGCACCGCGAAATTAAGCACTTATCCACAATCACTATTTACTTATCAACACGTTTGCAACCGCTCAAATTCTCGGCTCATTTCCGTAGTTTTCCGCTTTTTTCACTCGCTAGCCGCGTAACACCTGTAGCAAAAACGAAAAATCATGCTGTATCTGTGGCGTGCTTTCACGTAGCGTTGCAATCTGTCGACAGGCATGTAGCACCGTGGTGTGATCGCGACCACCGAAGTTTTGCCCGATCTCGGGCAGCGACATCGGCGTCAATTCTTTAGCCAGCGTCATCGCCATTTGTCGCGGTCGCGCCACGATGCGGGAGCGCTTTTTGGAATGCATGTCGCTGGTCTTGATCTTGTAGTAATCAGCGACTGTCTTCTGAATATTCTCAATCGAGATTTGTCGCGACTGCACCGCCAGCAAATCACGAAGCGCTTCTTTGGCCACCTGTGGAGAAATCGCGACGTTATGAAAGCCGGCGTAGGCGATCACCCGCTTCAATCCACCTTCAAGTTCGCGCACGTTGGAGCGAATGTGTTTGGCAATAAAAAACGCCACCTGCTCATCAAGCACCATGCCAACTTGCTTGGCTTTGGCGAGCAAAATGGCGACGCGCATCTCGGTCTCTGGCGGCTCGACTTGCACCGTCAAGCCCCAGCTAAAACGGCTCTTCAGGCGATCTTCAATGCCCTCAATCTCTTTCGGATAGGTGTCGCAAGTGATGATGACCTGTTTTTTGGCTTCGGTCAGCGTGTTGAACAGATAAAAAAACTGCTCTTGCGTGCTGCTCTTGTTGTTGAAAAACTGAATGTCATCAATCAACAATAAATCGAGCGTGGAATAGCTCTGCTTGAATGCGTCCCAGGCCTTGTGCTGATAGGCCTTGACCACGTCTGACACGTAGCGTTCGGCATGGATGTAGCGCACGCGGGCTAACGGGCGTTCACGCAGCAGCTCGTTGCCTATGGCTTGCAGCAAATGCGTTTTGCCCAGCCCCACGCCGCCATAAATGAACAGCGGGTTATAGGCATCGCCCGGATTACTTGCCACTTGTTGCGCAGCGGCGCGGGCCAGTTGATTGGCTTTGCCGGTCACAAAACTGTCGAAGGTGAAACTGGAGTTAAGCGCCGTTTCACGAGCCGGTTTAACGAACGCGGTGACGTTTGGCGTTGTTGGTAGATAAGTTGTCGGAGCTGCAGAGGGCGCGGCGGCGTTGTATGCCGACTCGTCTTGTGGCTGAACAGCCATTGGCTCCGCGCCAGCCGACAGCATGGGCGACGCTTGCACTGCTTGCCCGTTACCCGCCGCAGCCACCGCCAGCCGAATCGTTCGTGGCTCCGGAAAATATTGCGCCGCTAGCGAATCAATGGTGCCGAGATAACGATCCCGCACCCATTTGCTGATGAAGGCGTTGGGCGCAACGACGGTCACTGTCGAGTCTGTCTCCTCGGCGCTCAGCACTCGGAACCAGGTCGCAAATTGTTGTGACGACAACTCTCGCTCAAAATGAGTGAGGCAGTGCGACCAAAATGCGGAACTGACAGGCGACGGAGGCGAAGGCATGGGCAATGGCGAAAGCGATGACGGGTACGTTGACATTGCTATGCTGGCAACCGCTTAACGTGGGGTAGAGTCGAGGAGAAAAACTGGGAACGAGGCGGAAATTCGAGACTGTGAAAAACCGACGCCGAGCAGTTATTTTACCGCGAAAACGGGTCGTGTGGCGAGACTTATCCACAGGTCAAAACTAGTGTTAATAAATCCAGCTTATGACTGTTTTCCCGACAGCGTAATCCACGCACCTAACAGCGCGGTTGCGATGCCAACGTAAGTGAGCGCTTGCAACTGTAATCCCTCCCAAATGACTGACACCAGCACTGCACCCACCGGAGCCAAAACAGAGACGTACATCGTGCGAGCGGAGCCTTCGCGTTTCAAAAGGGTCAGGTAGCACAGGAAGGAGATGATGGTCCCGGCGACCGTCAAATACGTGAATGCCACCCAAAAAAACGGGCGAGTGTCGAAGTACAACGATTGACCAGAAAGCAGCCCATAAGCAAAGGTTGCGGCAGCGCCGTACGCCATTGCCCAGGCTGTGTAGGTCACCACCGGAACGCCAGCACGATTTAGCTGAATCGAGCATACGGCACCGATGCTGGAGACCAGCGCGGCAACCACCATCGCAGCCATTCCCCACGCGAAGGCTGCTGACACCTGCGTGTTCATCACATCAGGCAAAAAACACATCCCGACACCTGCGACGCCGAGACTTCCGCCAAGCCAGGTCAGTCTTGTAATCGGTGTGCCGTAGGTCATGCGAGTCAGCGCGGGTGTCATAAACACCATTAACGTGAAAGCGATGGCGACCAGACCGGACGGGATACTTAGCTCTGCAATGTAGGTCAGCACATAGCTGATGCCATAGGCACAAATGCCCGAAGCGGCTGTCCACGCATGCAGGTTGGGCGTTAGGTGCAACGGTTCTCCGCGAATCGCGAGCCACGCAAACAGGATCAAAGCGGCACATCCGAAGCGCAGCCCCACCGCATAGGTTGGCGTCGTTACGCTGCCGAGTTGCAGGGTGATGGCGTAGAACGTTGTCGACCAGATGACAACGGGGATAAGGAACAGAATCCAGCTTCGGCGAGACATCACAATTTTTTTCGTAATCCCGCCCCGGTCTTCACCGGGCTGACGGGAGGCCGGGATCCACGCGTCAAGCAAAATACATTCTCCGCAAAACTCATGGGCCCCGGCCTACGCCGGGGTGACGGCATAGTTAGGCTACCGGTACGCGGCGCGGAAAGCGAATGTTGAGCTGCTTCAACTTTCGGTACAAGTGAGTGCGCTCAAGCCCCGCTTTATCAGCTACCCGGCTCATGTTGGCAGACTCACGACCGAGCAGATTCTCAAAATAAATCCGCTCGAATGCTTCGCGCGCTTCACGCAATGGCAGCTCGAAAAACTCGGGCGGTAGCGCTGGTCGATCCGGCTCCACCGAATCGCGCAAATCACCCAGAATCGCCTGCAAGTGATCGATCGTGATGTCATCGTTATTCGACAGCAACAAGCTCGACAACACGCTTTGCAACTGAATCAGATTGCCCGGCCACGGCGCGGCCTCTAGCAGTTGCCGAACTTCAGGCGACAAGCGCGCGGGAGCCTCTGGCGAAAACGCCAGCGCGCAACGTTCAATCAGGCCATTCAAATCAGAGCGACGAGCACGCAGCGACGGAATCACCACCGTGCTTGACGACAACAGCGCAAACAAATTCGGGTCAAAACGTCCCTCGCCTGAGAGTTGGCCGAGCGGTTCGCTGCTCGCACAAACAATGCGCACGCTGTACGCGCTCGTCTTGCCCAGCATGAAGGCGAGCGAGCGCTGTTCGCTTCTCGACAGGTGAGCGATCTCGGGGCAATACAACGTGCCGCTGCGCGCGCTTTCCAGAATTTCCAGCGGTGAGCTTATCAACCGTTGTCCGCTCTCCAGCGTCAACCAAGGTGTGTTCGGCTCATGCAGCGCACGCGCACATTCGATAAATCCAACCCCGACTTCACCGGTGAGCAATACCGTGCGCCGCTCGGTAATCAGCGATTCCAACCGCGAACGCAACTCGTTGATCACGGTACTTTGACCAAGCTCGGCCAAGCTGATCGTGTTGCTGCGTTTGGGATGACCGACTTTCAGCGCGCGCTGAACCGTGCCCAGTAATTTCTGCAAACCAATCGGCTTTTCCAGGAAATCGAACGCGCCAATGCGCGTGGCTTCGACCGCTGTTTCGATGGTCGCGTGGCCGGACAACATCACCACCGGCATCGTCAATTGACCCGCCGCTTTCCATTCTTTAAGCAGTGTTACGCCGTCTGCATCTGGCATCCAGATGTCGAGCAGGATCAGCGATGGCGTGTGTTTGCGGCGCATCTCGCGCGCCGCAGCGGCGTTCTCGGCCAAACGAACGATGAAGCCCTCGTCTTCGAGAATTTCCTGAAGTAATTCACGAATGCCGACTTCATCGTCGACTACCAAAATTTCTGTGGGAGCGATCAAGCGTCTATCTTCTCTGCAGCCATTAATGGAAATATGACGGTCACTATTGCGCCGCCGTGGATGGAATTATCAACACTAATTCGACCCTTGTGTTCATCGATAATTTTCTTGACGATCGCAAGGCCGAGCCCCGTGCCTTTGGGCTTGGTCGTGACGTACGGTTCAAACGCACGCTGCTTGACGGTGTCAGAAAAACCAGCCCCATTGTCGCAGAATCGCAGTAACAGTTCACGCTCGGCGTCAGCCTTGGCTTCCTGGCCCAGCACAATGCGCTCGCTGGCCTCAACCGTCACTGTGCCGTCAGGCCGATCCACGCACGCGTCCACCGCGTTCTGCATCAGGTTATGCACCACCTGCCGCAGCCGTGTCGACTCGCCGCGAATCATGCGACTTGAGCTGTGCCAATCCAGCGTCAATTTGACCGGATACGACGCGTATAGCTCCAGGGTTTCTTTAAGCAATGCTTCGACGTCAATGGCCTGCAAGCTGCCTGCACGAGGACGGCGCGCATAAATCGCAAAATCGTTCACCATGTTTTTCATGGCGGTGACCTGATTGACAATGGTGTTGGTGCCACGGCGCAGAATCTCGGCGTCCGCCTCTGACAAACGCGGCGACAACTTCATCTCCAGCCGCTCGGCGGACAATTGAATCGGTGTCAACGGATTTTTGATCTCGTGCGCCAACCGCCGCGCCACCTCGGCCCACGCGGTGTCGCGCTGTGCTTGCAGCACTTCGGTGATGTCATCAAACACCACGATGCGCGCGCCGACATCGGCCACCACGCGCCGCGCGCCGCGCAAGATAAACGTGCGCGCATTACCGCTCACCATCAGCTCCTGCTCGCGCTGCCAGTCATGCTCGCCGCCGGCTGCGAAGTTGCGCGACACGATGTCGGCAAACACGGTTAGCGACGGCTCTGCAAGCGGCCACGCGGAGAGCGCTTCGCCGACGCGCTCATCAATGCGCGCCTGCAAGATCACCGCCGCCGCAGCGTTGGCCACACGCAGTACAAAATCGTCGGTGAACACCAGCACGCCCGCGTTCAAATTCTTGAGAATATTTTCGAGATAAAGATTGCTGGTTTCAATCTCGCGACGGTTGGCCAAGTCGCGAGTGCGGGCGTCGGCCAACTGCGAAGTCATGGTGTTGAACGACTGTGTCAACACCGAGAGTTCATCGCGACCTTCGACGGGTTGACGCCGCGAAAAATCGCCTTCGGCGACCGCCAGCGTGCCCTCCGCCAACCGCGCCAACGGTTGCGCCAGTCGCTCCGAGAAAACCGACGCCAACGCCAAGGCAGACAACAGCGCCAGCATCAAAGTCAAGGTCAACGTGAACGCAAACAAACGCTTTAGCGCGTTCCTCTGAAATGACAATTCCTGATAGTCGCGCGAGCCCGCCTCCACCCGTTCCGCCTGCTCACGCAATGCGGCGGGCACCGGTTGCGTGATGAGCAGGATGCGAAACGGCGTGCTGGCATCGCTGCCGCGCACTGGCACAATAACTTTGAGCTGCAAGCCGTTTTCACCCGCCGATTCAACCAATGAAATCGTTTGCTGCGCACGCACCTGACGCAGCTCGAGGGCCGACGGCGGCACCGGCGGCAGCGCCATCACGCTTTCGGTGGCCTGCGCGATAAGTCCGCCACTAGACGTGAGCAGCGACACGTTCGCCACACCGGTTTGCTCGCGCAGCGTGGCGAGCGTTGTGCGCGCAGCCGATGGTTCGCTTGAGGCCAACGACCCGGCAATAATTTCTGCCTGACGTGACAATTCTTTCAGCGGCTGATTGAGCGCGGTACGGCCCAACTGCAATCCAGTTTCAAGCGCCTTATCAATGCGCGTATCGAAGTAACTCTCAATCGACGACGATAAAAACTGCACTGAAATGCCGTACACCAACGCGCCCGGAAGCACCGCCACCACCGCAAAAAACATCATCATCCGCGTCGTCAATTTCGAGCCGAACACCTCGGCGCGACGAGCGCGCCACAGCAGCACGATTTGATAGACAACCAGCACCGCAAGCCCCGCCACGATCAGCGCGTTGCCGATGATCAGTTCGGTGTAGTAACGCGTGAACAGCGCAGAGTTAGCCGAACCTGTCGCCAGAAGCGTGATGAGCACCGCGCCGGCAATCGCCAGCACCAGCCAAGCCACACGCATCCAGCGCGGCGCGGCGAGGCCTAAGGCTGCGGCTCGATCAGTCGCGAAGGTAGCAAGGGGATCTGGACTGGCCGTCTTCATATCACGATCATGGCGTAAGGATCACGCGATACCAGTCGCTGATCAGCGTCCATTCGCGCGACACCAGCGTGTTCACTTGCAGCGGTTTGGGCAGTTGCGTGGTGTCGAGTTTCAAGCGCAGCGACAGTTCGTAGCGCTCGCCCAACCGCAGCTCACGTTTGTCGAGCAACGTACGTCCACGCACCAGCCGAATCTGGCGCAACGCCTCATCAAGCGTGGGGTAACTGTTCACGCCACTACTGGTGCGACCAGTGTCGATGCGATACGAATTGGTCAACGCGGCATACGTCAATCGGCGCACGAATTGCGGCGAGCTCACGGCTTCGTCAAACCAGTAAGGGCGGCTGCGTGACATCTCGGTTTCGAGCACAAAATAAAGCGGCGTGCCGCGTAGCAGCGCTTGTTCCAGCGGTGCCGTCAACGAAAAATCAAACTCCGCATCGAGCACAAACGCCTCCTCTTGCGCCCGTACTACCGCACTTTTAACCGCAATCGTCTCGGCTGCGACTGACGCAGAAAACGAAATCGCAGCCAGCCACAGCAAGACCGCCGTAGCGCATCGGCGCACACCAGAATGACTAACAGACATCACGACGCGATTTTTTCCAGCAAGGCGTAAAAGTACCCATCGTGATTGTGGGTCTTCCGGTTGCCGCCTGGCAACAACTGCCCGCCGCTGCTCGCCGGGTCGCCCGGCAATGTGACGCGAATACGACGCATATCGGCATGCCGCGCCAACGCTGCATCCACCTGCAAACCATTCTCCAGCTTGAACACCGAGCAGGTGGCATAAAGCAATCGCCCGCCGACTTTAAGCGTCGGCCACAAGCCGTCAATCAGGCGCTTTTGCTGCGCGGCCAACTGTGCCACATCGCTCTCGCGCTTGAGCCATTTGCCATCAGGATGACGACGCACCACGCCCGAGCCTGTACACGGCGCATCGAGCAGGATTCGATCAAACAGCGCGTCATCCCACCAACTTTTTGCATTAGCCGCATCCGCCGCACGCGTCTCGGCGTTCAGCCCCAAACGCGCAAAATTTTCGCCCACACGCTTGATGCGTTCCGCGTCGACATCCAGCGCCAGCAATTTGCAATCGGAGAGCTCCAGCACATGCGCCGCCTTGCCGCCTGGAGCGGCGCAGGCATCCAGCACGCGCATGCCGTCCTTCGCATGGAGCAGCGGTGCGGCAAGTTGCGCACCGGCATCCTGAATCGAAAACAGGCCATCACGAAAACCGGGCAAGCGCTCGACGGGCCGTGGCCGCTTGAGCACGATCATCGTCTCCGACAACGCCTCAGCCTCAATTTTTTTCTCGGCAAACGAATCGAGCACCTGAACCACTGTCGCGCGGCGACGATTCACCCGCAGCGTCAGCGGCCCGTGGCCATTGCCGCCGCGCAAAATGGGCTCCCACCACTCGGGCTGCTCGTTGCGCAACCGCTCGACCCACCAGGTCGGGTGATTCCACATGCCCTCATCGCGCTCCATGGCCTTGGCCAGTGCGGCCTCTGGCGCACGCAGATAGTTGCGCAGCACGGCATTGGAAAAGCCTTTGGCCCCGCGATTGACCGTCTCCACCGCAGCCACTGCCTGCGACACCACCACGTGTGACCCCGTTTTTCCGTGTGACAACTGATAAATCGCCACCCACAAAATCGCCTCAATCAGCGGCTCTGGCTTGCTGTGAACAAACTGGCGAACAATGCCGCGCAGCTCGCCCAAAAAGCGCAACGTGCCGTAAGTGAGATCGGTTAAGGCGGCACGCGTTGCGCCATCAAAACCCGTCGTATCAACGCGAGCCAGCGCGGTGTCTGCGTTGTTGCCCGAAAGAACAGCCAGCACCGCTTCGCCAGCCCGACGTTGAACGAGCGCAAGTGCCACAGCCGGAGGTTTGGCGAGGCCGCGTGGATCACCAGCGCTGGAAGCGGGTGGAGCGGAGGGTAAAGCAGAGGCGGACGGGGAATTCATCGCGCGAAGGTTTGGCGCAGAAAGCGCGTACTGAGGATGCATTGCAGTGTAGCTGACGAGTACAGCTTTTGCGTAAAAGCCTTATTTCATTAGGGCCTAGACAAGTTTATTGCCATAAATCGACTTATGCTGTTTTATCCGTCTATGCCCATATTAAACAACGCTTTCGCTAAAAAGTCATATCGCTAATAGGCGCGGATGTAGCAGGCGTTCTACAGCAAATTCGTGCCGCAATTCGCAGTCAGATTGCCCGAGGGTGGCGTTTCGTTGGGCTTGTTATGCCAGTGCTGGTGGGGGCTTCCGCGCTGGGTCAGCCACTCCCGGCTGGCGCAAGCCCGGCTCCTTCGCCTCGATACGCTTGGGTTTGTAGAGCTCAGTTTTGACCAGCACTTGGCCGCCTGCCGCTGCCCGCATCGGCTTCGGACGTTCCTGCAAATGCTTAGTCGCGTTTTTCCTCGTTTAAAAAAACCGTAGTTGATACGGCACCTTGAGCACCGGCACCACGATACACAAAGTCCTTGGCAACGGACTGACGCGTTTGCTGTGAATTTTTGTCCAGCAACACGTAGCGCGGATAAAAAATCACCGGATCAGTCGCGCCGCCGTAGGTGTAACTCGTCACCTGGATTGAATAGGGGCCAGACCAATCGGGCAATTTGAAAACCTTCACAAAACTCGGCTCGTCGTCACCTAGCCGAACGGCCAACAGATTCGCCAAATCCGCCGTCTCGGCCCGAGTCAAAAAACTCAAGCCAAAGTCAAAGTGAATTGGCCAGACAACGCGGCGAAGGTATCGCGGTTCAATCTTACCGGGACAGGCAAGTTGTTGTTTACGACACCAGCGTTTCACAACGAACCGACGCTCGCCGTCTCGGCGTGTCAGCTATTTACCCCGCGTGCCGGGGATCCTTGCCTTGCACGATGTGAATCACGTACTCGCCGATGTTCTTGGCGTGATCGGCAACCCGCTCAATGGCCTTGGCCAGGAACGCGACGTCCAGCCCCGCGCTAATCGTGCGGGGATCTTCCATCATGTAGGTGACCAACAGACGCATGATGCGTTCGAACTCGCCATCAACGGCTTCATCGCGACCAATGACTTCACTGGCCGAGATCACGTCGAGCCGCGCGAACGCGTTCAGTGATTCCTTAAGCATTTCTTGCGCAACGCTGCCGATGCGTTTCACTTCGTTCAGACGCAGCGTCTGGAATCGTTCTGACGCCTGAAATTGTCGTGCGCGCTGCGCGATTTTTTTGATCTCGTCGCCGATGCGTTCCAGATCGTTGACCGCCTGCATGGTGCAAATAATCTGCCGCAAATCGACTGCTGCCGGCTGCCGCTTGGCGATGATTTCCATGCTCTTGCGGTCGAGTTCGATTTGCTTGTCATTGACGCGCTTTTCTTCGCGCAGCACCACTTCAACCAGCTCCTCGTCGCCAGACGCAATCGCCTCCAGCGCGCGCTCGAACTGCGCTTCGACCAGCCCGCCCATCGCCAGAAGCCCGCTGCGCAGGTCTTCCAGCTCGATCTCGAATTGTTTTGAGGTGTGTTCCATGTTCGTCGCTCCGTTTTCCCCCTCTCCCCTCGTGGGAGAGGGTTGGGGTGAGGGGGTGATGGCTTGGGGCTCCAATCGTTGCTCGCCCGAGCAAACGTACCCTTCACCCTAGCCCTCTCCCGCAGGGGGAGAGGGGACTAAATGCATGCGCTTAATTACCTAGAATCGCTAGCCAAATCGCCCTGTGATGTAGTCCTCTGTCCGCTTGTCTTTCGGCTTCACGAAAATTTGCGCAGTGGGGGTGAATTCGATGAGCTCGCCGAGATACATGTACGCCGTGTGCTGCGACACGCGTGCGGCCTGCTGCATGTTGTGGGTGACCATCACGATGGTGTAGTCGGTACGCAGCTCGCTGACCAGCTCCTCAATCCGAGCGGTTGAAATCGGGTCAAGCGCCGAGGTCGGCTCATCGAGCAGCAGCACCTCCGGTTTCACCGCAATGCCGCGCGCGATGCACAAACGCTGCTGCTGACCGCCGGATAACGACAAGCCGCTCTGATTGAGTTTGTCTTTCGCCTCAGTCCACAACGCAGCCTTTTTCAGCGCCCACTCCACGCGTTCATCCATGTCGCTTTTTTTAAGGCGTTCATAGAGCTTCACGCCGAAGGCAATATTGTCGTAGATTGACATCGGAAACGGCGTAGGCTTTTGAAACACCATGCCGACCTGGCCGCGCAGCGCGTTCAGATCGTGCTTGGGATCGAGCACATTGACACCGTTCATGATGATTTCGCCCTCAGCGCGCTGGCCAGGATAGAGCGAATACATCCGGTTCAACGTGCGCAACAGCGTGGACTTGCCGCAACCCGACGGCCCGATGAAGGCCGTCACCTGTCGCTCGGGAATATCGAGCGTGTTGTTGCGCAGACCCTGAAACGTGCCGTAGAAAAAGTTGAGATTCTTGATCCCGATTTTGGTGGTTGCGACTTCTGCAACAGCGGTGTCGCCGAGGGCTACTTGAAATGCCATGTTTAGCTTCTTGATTTTGTTGGAGCGGCCTTGGCCGCGATTGGTGTGCGCTTATCGCGGCCCCGCTCGACTGAGCCGCACTGTCGTGCGCTCCTGCAGGTCATTGGCTTTTTTGCCGGAACAGCGTCCGCGCAATGATGTTGAGCACCAACACCGTCAGGGTGATAAGCAGCGCACCAGCCCATGCCAGGCGCTGCCACTCTTCATACGGGCTCATCGCGAACTGGTAAATTGCCACAGGCAAGTTGGCCATCGGCGCATTCATGTCGCTGCTCCAAAACTGGTTGTTGAGCGAGGTGAATAGCAGTGGGGCGGTCTCGCCCGAGATACGGGCAAGGGCAAGCAGCACACCGGTCACCACGCCGCCTTTCACCGATTTCAATGTCACCATAAGCACAACCCGCCACTGCGGTGCGCCGAGCGCCACTGCCGCCTCACGCATGCTGTTGGGCACCAGCAGCAACATGGTTTCTGTGGTGCGCACCACCACAGGCACCGCGATGATCGCTAGCGCCACCGCACCTGCCCAGCCGGAATAATGCTTCACGTTGGCAACGATCAGCGTGTACACAAACAAACCAATCACAATGGAGGGCGCAGACAACAAGATGTCGTTGATGAATCGTGTGACCTTGGCGATCTTGTTGTCGCGACCGATCTCTGCCAAATAGATGCCCGCCATGATGCCGATCGGGGTGGCGATAAATATCGCCGAGCCGACAATCATCATGCTGCCAAAAATCGCGTTGGCCAGCCCGCCATCCGAGCCAGGCGGCGGCGTCATTTGGGTGAATAGCGCAGGACCAAATGCAGCCAAACCTTTGCTAAACAACGTGAACAAAATCCACAGCAAAAACGCCATGCCGAACGCCATGGTAGCCAGCGACATCACTAGGTTGAAACGATTAACCCACACCCGCTTTTTGTAGATCGGGTTATCGGGCGTGGCCAGCGATTTGCCCGCGTTTGCGGCTGAAACAGGTGTTGAACTCATGTCCGCTTACCCTCACGTTTGGTGAGCGTTGACAGCATCAAACGTGAGGCGGCGAGCACGCAAAACGACAGCACGAACAGCGTCAATCCGAGTGTGATGAGCGCCGACAAGTGCGCCGGGTCGGACGCTTCATTGAACTCATTGGCCAATGACGATGCAATTGAGTTGCCGGGGTCGAACAACTTGGCCGAAATGTTGTATGCGTTGCCGATCACAAAGGTTACCGCCATGGTCTCGCCCAGCGCGCGACCGAGGCCGAGCATGATGCCGCCGATGACGCCCGCCTTGGTGTAGGGCAGCACCACATTCCACACCACTTCCCACGTCGTGGCACCGAGGCCATAGGCAGATTCTTTAAGAATGGGCGGCGTGGTGTCGAACACGTCACGCATCACCGAGGCGATGAACGGAATCACCATCACGGACAAAATAACGCCCGCCGTGAACACGCCAAATCCGTTCGGGGTGCCTTGGAACACGATGCCGACCACAGGCAGTTTGCCCAAGGTATTGATCATCAGGGGTTGCAATGTTTCGGCAAACAACGGTGCAAATATGAACAAGCCCCACATGCCGTAAATGATCGATGGAATCGCAGCCAGCAGCTCCACAGCGGTTCCCAGCGGGCGCTTCAGCACGGGTGGACACATTTCGGTCAAAAAGATCGCAATGCCAAAACTCACCGGCACACCAATCAGCAGCGCAATGGTCGCCGTGATGATGGTGCCCCACAATGGCGCCATGCCACCGTACAGATTGCGCACGGGATCCCACATGTCTGACACAAAAAACTTCGGCCCCGTCTGAGTCAACGTTTGCCACGAGCCCATGAACAACGAGGCGACGATGCCCACCAGCGTGACCAGCACCAGCAGTGCGAAAAACTGCGTGCTGTAGCCAAATATTTTGTCTTGCAACGCAAAGCTGTTTGCTTTGCTGCTACCACCAACGTCCGTTGACATTGCGTCCCCTAAATTATCTTTCACGTGGTCTTTTCGGCGCACACTTCATAAAAAAATGTACTCTGAAAAGACAGCGACTCGATGCAATTACGCAAACGAGTCGCTCCTTTTTAACTTTCAACCCGATCAGAAAACCGCTTTGCCGGATGCGTCGGTGACCTTCTTCCATTCCGCTTGAATCAACGAAACGGTGGCGGGCGGCAGTGGCACATATTCCAGTTCAGAAGCCGATTTCTGGCCGTTTTTAAGCGCCCACTCAAAAAACTTGAGCACTTCGCGTGACGATTCAGGTTTCGCGGGTTTGGTGTGCATCAGAATGAACGACGCGCCGGTCATCGGCCAGCTTTTGGCACCGGGCTGATCGGTCAACACCACGGCCATACCCGGCGTGTTTTTCCAGTCGGCACCCGCTGAAGCTGCGGCAAACGACGCATCGTCCGGCTGCACAAATTGACCGTCTTTGTTTTTCATGGCGATGTGGTCAAGGTTGTTCTTTTTGGCGTACGCGTATTCCACGTAACCAATCGAGCCCTTGATGCGTTGAACGTATTGCGCCACACCTTCGTTGCCTTTTCCGCCCACACCTTCTGGCCACGCCACGGCAGCGCCCACGCCGACCTTGCTCTTCCATTCCGGCGAAACTTTCGACAGGTAGTCAACAAACAGGAACGTCGTTCCGGAGCCATCCGAACGACGCACCACCGTGATCGGACCGTCAAGTTTCAAGCCGGGGTTGAGATCGGTGATGGCCTTGTCGTTCCACGTTTTAATCTTGCCAAGAAAGATGTCAGCCAGCACCGGGCCCGTCAATTTCATCTCGCCCGGTTTGACCGAATCCATGTTGGTCACCGGCACCACGCCACCGATGATGGCTGGAAACTGCACCATGCCATCTTTTGCCAAAACGTCAGCAGTCAACGGCAAATCGGTCGCACCGAAATCAACCGTTTTCGCCTGAATTTGCTTGATGCCGCCGCCGGAACCGATGGACTGATAGTTCATCGCCACGCCGGTGGCTTTTTTGTATTCGTCCGCCCATTTAGCGTAGATGGGAAACGGGAAGGTCGCGCCAGCACCGGTGATGGTGGTCTGGGCGAACGCGAGCGGGGTCAATGCGCTAACGGCCATTGCCGCCGCGAGGCCGAGAATCTTGTGCGAAAAACGCATGATGTGTCCTTTACTTGGTTTTCGAAACTGCGGTCACTGCCGCTTTTGTTTTCGGGGGAGGAGGGAATGCCTTCCTTTTTCTAGCCCGCGGAGTTTGACCGGAATTTGTGACAGTAATATTGCAGGGGGGGCGTGGCGACGTCAGTCGGCGCGATGCGCAGTGTTCGCGGAAGCGTTGAGCGGCAGTAATCACGGTCATCAACAATTTTCGGTAACGCTTGTCTCGCTTGGGACTAAGTGTAGAAAGCGGAGAAGTCGAGAAACCGCATTTATGCGCGCTAAGCCCAACGTGTGGATGGATTACAGCGAAAAGCCATATGCGCAGAGTCCATAGCTGACAGTTTGTTATCTGTTGTCGGGGGTGCGCCGTTCAAGGCAATTCGCCGCGAACATCCCCACTGCGCCGCCGACGCATTGCGCCGCGACGAACGGCACTGCGCTACCCGGTGCGATCCCGGCAAAACTGTCGCTGAGCATGCGCCCCATCACCGCTGCCGGGTTGGCGAATGACGTGCTGGCGGTGAACCAGTACGCCGCGCCGACATAGCAGGCGACCATCGCGCTCGCTTTGCCCACCGGCGCGCGCAGGATCACAAAAATCAGCCCGCCAGTCGCGACCGTTTCGGCGATCCATTGGCCCCAGCCCTCACGAACTTTGCTGCTGGTTTGCAGGATCGGCAGGTCGAACATCGCGTGCGCGAGCCACGCTCCAGCGACCGCGCCGAGCAGTTGAACGACGATGAATAGCGCGGCAGTTGTGGCAGGGTTGCCGCCGACCAATCCGCCCCGGAAAGCGATCATCAACGTGACCACCGGGTTGAAATGTGCGCCGCTAATCGGCCCGAGCGCTTCGATCAACACAAATAGCGCAAACACGGTGGCGAGCGTGTTGGCCAGTAACGCGACGGCCACGTTGCTGCCGCTCAGTTTTTCGGCCATGATGCCGGAGCCTATAACAGCGCACAGCAACATCGCGGTGCCCGCAAATTCTGCGAATAGTTTTTGCGCGAAACTCGGCTCCGTGCGAATAGCGGCGGTCATGCTTTCGACAGATTACGCGCTTCGGTTTGCAGCATCAGCGTATTGACGCCGGCCAGCGGCAGACTGACCAACAGTTGCAACCGCTTCTGAATCATGAGCATGGTTTGCCGGAAGGCAGCGAGCTTTTCCGCGTCTGTGCCTTGCGTTTCTGAGGGGTCGGGGTAGCCCCAATGTGCCGTGGCCGGTTGCCCCGGCCAGAACGGGCAGACCTCGCCCGCCGCGTTATCGCAGACGGTAATGACCAAGTCCATTTTCGGCGCGTCGGGTGTCGCGAAGACGTCCCAGCTTTTGCTGCTGAGGCCGTCGATGCTGATGCCCGCGCTTTGCAGCGTCTTCAACGCCAACGGATTCGGCTGCTGGTTTTCACGCGGGCTGCTGCCCGCAGAAAACGCCCGGAATTTGTCGCCACCCATGTCGTTGAGCAGCGCTTCGGCAAGGATGCTGCGCGCGGAATTGTGGGTGCAGAGGAAGAGGATGTTGAGGGGGATGTTGGACATGATTTATTGACTCAGGTTGTTACTTATTAATGTCGTCTCCCCTGCGAAGGCAGGGACCCAGTGGCTTCCGTTTGCGCTCAAAGCATTGCGTCGAAATCGGAAGTCGCTGGGTTCCTGCGTCCGCAGGAACGACGAAGCGAGGGTTCAACACGCAACACAACCCGCCACCACCTCACACGCCGCGCCCTGACAGCAATGCTGCGTCAGGTACGCCAGCAGTCCATTCATCTGCGCAAAATTGGCGCGATAAATCAGGTTGCGACCGCGTGCTTCACTGCTGGCAAGCCCCGAGTACGTGAGTTCTTTCAAGTGAAACGATAGTGAACTCGGGGCCACGCTCAAAAGCTCTGTGAGCGCTCCCGGCGTCAGCCCGCTCTCGCCCGCCACCACCAACGCGCGAAACACGCGCAATCGGTGCGGCTGCGCAATCGCCGCCAGCGAGCGCACAGCGAGGTCTTCGGAGAGCCCGATAGCGGTGTTTTGTTCCATGTTTCGATTATGATTGAATCATCCAATTATTGCAAAGCGATGACAGTTTTGATGACCGACGCCATGAATCCGCCGCTGGAGGCACTGCCCGCTTTTCCCGATCTGCCCAACGTGACGCCTGAACTGTTCGTCGTTCCTAGCCAAACGGCGCTGCAAACCCGCACAACCTCCACCCACGCGCCGCGAATCCTGCTGCTGTACGGCTCGTTGCGCGAACGCTCGTTCAGCCGTTTGCTATCCGAGGAGGCCGCGCGCCTGTTGCACGCGATGGGCGCCGAAACGCGCAGCTTCAATCCGCACGGCCTGCCACTGGTGGATTCGGTGCCGGATACGCACGAGAAGGTTCAGGA
>ENA-OBLH01000256-OBLH01000256.1-metagenomes-genome-assembly--contig:-NODE-256-length-19065-cov-3.44235_pt1 | contig 19065 bp, 20 predicted proteins | sample MGYA00153382_OBLH01 | MGnify analysis MGYA00153382
AATATTATGATCCGCAATAGCAATAATCGATCGGTGTTGATTGATTTTGGCTTGGCGGGGGATATTGTCCCTATTTCTATGAGTTCCAAGATGTTCGGCAACCGGGCGTTTGCTCCCTACGAGCAGTTGATTAAGGGTGATCGCTCTCCCCAAGTTGATATTTACACCCTAGGGGCTTCTCTCTACTATGCAGTCACAGGGCAGTTACCAACGGATTGTTTTTCTCGGAAGGTAGAAGATGAAAAGTTAGTCCCCCCGCAAGATTTAGCGCCCATTAGTGGCAATCTCAATGAGGCTATTCTCTGGGCAATGGCACTAGAACCCCTAGACCGTCCCCCATCGATGCTGGCGTGGTTACGGAAGTTACAGGCAGAAAGCCCCACCCCAGCAAGGTATCGGCAGCTAGAGGCGCTACTGGCAGCGGAGAAATGGAAAGAGGCGGATCAGGAGACAGCTACGGTGATGCTAGAGGTGGCGAACCGGACTGAGGAGGGTTGGTTAGATGTGGCTAGTATTGATAACTTTCCCTGTGAGGATTTGCGGGCTATTGATGGGCTGTGGGTGAAGTATAGTAACGGGAGATTTGGCTTCTCGGTGCAGCAGCGCATTTACCAGAGCTTGGGGAGAACGAGAGAGTATAATTACATAGTCTGGAACAGCTTTGCCGATCGAGTCGGCTGGAAAAAAGGAGGAAACTGGGTGAGTTACAGTGAACTGAATTTTAGTAATAAAGCCCCTGAGGGACACCTCCCTGTGTTTAGGGTGCAGTGGGTGCGAGGTTCTGTTGGGGCGGTGGTTTATCTCTTCTCTCGCGTCGAGACTTGTAAAATGTAACATATAAGGCTTACAAGATTTTTTTAAGAATTATTAAAGGGTTCTTTGGCACGAAGCCATGCGGGTTCTGAGTTTTCGATGCCTGGCACTGCGCCCTTCCCAAAAATCCCCCCCGCTATCTTCTGGCTGTAGCAATTGGCAAAAATAAACTTCTCCACCACCGCCACAATTTCTGGGTTGGTCGCCTGCCATTCATCCCAAGGCAAGCTCATCTGTCCCAGCGAAGCTTTCTTGCTAGTTCCTTATCTAATAAACCTCATCATGAGAACCAACATTTAGCAACAAAATAATTTCTAGCTCGATTTCAGGATTTTTTACGAATTCAAACAATAGGCGATATTTGTAATCTACAGAGCATGACCAAATATCTGATAAATCTCCCATGAGTTTGTGAGTGCTTAGACTTGGGTGAAATGGATCGTCAGCTAACTGCCTTAAAGCCTTTTCAATCGAGGGTTTTAATTGGGGATTCTTGCGAACTAGACGTTTGAAAGCCCGTAGAGATTTATTAGTCCAATCAATTTTTCTCAACTATCCAACTCCGCCAAAAAATCATCAACAGTCCCAGACTGAAACTTCCCTTCTCGATATTCCTGTTGTGCCTCCCGGACTTCCTGCACAATTTGTTGACGTTGCCGCAGGTTTAAGCGATTATTCAAAACACTTAGTAGTTCTATTTGGTCATCTAACGATAGGGCTTCCACAGCATCAAGAGCCTCTTGAAATAGAGATGTTTTTAAGGTTTGACTCATAGTGTAAAAAAAAGTCTAAGAAGTAATTCTATATTCCTAACTATACTAGACAGTAAAGGTTTCCGGCAAATTTAAGTGTAGATATGCCCCCCGGAACTCTCAACAATGTTTTGAAACAAGCTGAATTGAAATATGCGATCGCCTATAGCTATTGCTCTAGGGTATTGATTTTGTCTTCTTGGGTTGGAAGGCCACTTGGAGCGCCAGCAGGACGAGGCTAAAGGCAGCGATCGCAAAAATTCCCGTTGCTAAAGTGCTTGCTCCTACTACCAAAGTCCTGACTGCGGCGGAGATACTCAAGGCTAAAGGATTAGTAGAAGATAGGGGCTTAGTGGCAAAACTAGTGGCGATCGCCTGGGTAAGTTTATATAACCCTAAGGCAAAAGTCCCAGCAATTAAAGCCCCAGTAAGGGATCTCAAGGGACTGGGCAATATTTCTTTCGGCCCAGGGCTTGGCTCTGGAACAGATTCTGGGTTAGATTCTAAAATGGGTTCTGAACTAGTTTCTGGGGTAGGTTCTAGCATAAATTTTAGGTACAAAATAAGAATTTTCTAAAGTCCCCTTCTCAAAGGGGTTGGGGGTTTCTTCACTTCCCTACCTTAAAAGTAGGCAGGAGACTGGGGGCAGATTTTAGTTCAGTTCCCATGCGGGCAACTTCCACAAATTGACTAACTCGGTTGGGATCGATCGGCTCTTCAATTTTACCCCGGCGCTTCAAAGAACTAGAAACAATTACCCCATCTGCCGCTTTGATTAGAGTCCCAATATTTTCCCAAGTTGCCCCACTGCCGATCAAAACTGGGGTTCCCTTAGCTGCTACCCTAGCTAATTCTAGATCCGCTAAATTAGGTGGATCCCCCGTTACCCAGCCACTTAGGATCACTGCATCAGCCAAACCCCGCTCGATCGCTTCTTGGACAGCAATTGTTAAATTAGTATTACTCAAAGGTTGGGCGTGCTTCACCAACACATCCGCAAAAATCTGCACATCACAACCCAACTCCCGACGGTAGCGGAGCAATTCATTAGCCTTCCCCTCAATCAAACCCTGATCCGTTGCCATTATTCCTGTCAGGACATTCACCCGGATAAACTGAGCTTGAGTGCAAGCAGCGATCGCCATCCCACTCAGGGCATCATTCCGTAGGACATTTACCCCCATAGGCAGAGTAATAATATTTTTTAGGCGGTGGATGATTAGGGACATGGCACTAATTACAGCCCCATTGACCTGATCCTTAACAAAGGGCGCATCAAAAAAATTCTCGATCATGATCCCGTCCACCCCCCCAGATGCAAGAGCCGTAGCTTCCTGCTCTGCGCGATCGATCACTGCTTGGAGGCTCCCCCCCCAACGGGCAGAACTAGGCAGGGGCAATAAATGCACCACCCCAATAATGGGATTTGAAGTTTTAAAGATTTGCTTGAGACTCACAAATATTCCTAGCTATGGAAGCGTTATACTGCCTATTAAATGTTTTAATAAAAGTTCATGTACTTCTAGAATTTCAACCAAAATTGTATCTCTATTTGCGAGTAAACCCATAATTGTTTCCTAGGAGATACACACTACTCCATATAAATCAAAAAAAACTTTCGCAAATACAATGTATCCAGTAGGGGCGCAAGGCCTTGCGCCCCTACCGATGGTTAACAACAGAATTTGCCTAAGTTTTATCGAAAATCTAAATCTCTCTAGTGACACTATAAAAATTCTATGACTAATAAGCCTACGATCGCCATCTCGCACCTCGGCTGTGAAAAAAACCGCATTGATACGGAGCATATGCTGGGGCTGCTGGTGGAAGCTGGCTATGGGGTGGATGCCAATGAAGATTTGGCCGACTATGTAATTGTGAATACCTGTAGCTTTATTGAATCTGCTCGTCAAGAATCTGTCCGTACCCTTGTGGAATTGGCAGAGGCTGATAAAAAAATTGTAATTACTGGCTGTATGGCCCAGCATTTTCAGGAACAATTGTTAGAAGAAATCCCTGAAGCAGTAGCTGTGGTTGGGACAGGAGACTATCATAAAATTGTTGAGGTAATTGAAAGGGTGGAGCAGGGCGATCGAGTTACCCAAATCACCCAAGAACCCACTTATATTGCTGATGAAACCGTCCCCCGCTACCGGACAACTTCTGAAGGCGTGGCTTATCTGCGGGTGGCTGAGGGCTGCGATTATCGCTGTGCTTTTTGTATTATTCCCCACCTGCGGGGGAATCAGCGATCAAGAACCATCGAGTCTATTGTTGCTGAAGCTGAACAATTAACCGCCCAGGGTGTGCAAGAAATTATTCTGATTTCTCAAATTACGACCAATTATGGGTTAGACTTATATGGGGAGCCTAAATTAGCCGAACTAATCAGGGCTTTAGGCAAAGTGGATATCCCGTGGATTAGAATGCACTACGCCTACCCTACGGGTTTAACGACCGCGGTTCTCACTGCAATTCGAGAAACTCCCAATATCCTCCCCTACCTAGATTTGCCCTTGCAACACTCCCATCCTGATATGCTCCGGGCGATGAATCGTCCTTGGCAGGGGAGAGTGAACGACAAAATTATTGAACAAATTAAGACAGCGATTCCTGAAGCGGTGATGCGAACCACATTTATTGTGGGATTTCCCGGAGAAACGGATGAACACTTCCAACATTTGTTACAATTCGTAAAGCGTCATGAATTTGACCATGCAGGCGTGTTTACTTTTTCTCGTGAAGAAGGAACTCCCGCCTTCAACTTGCCCCACCAGATTGCTCAGGAAGTAATGGATGCCCGGCGTGACACCCTGATGGCTGCTCAACAGCCGATATCTTTCCAAAAAAATCAAACCTATGTGGGCAAGGTAGTGGATGTGCTAATCGAGCAGGAAAATCCAGAGACCGGGGAATTGATTGGGCGATCGCCTAATTTTTCTCCAGAAGTGGATGGGTTAGTTTATGTGCAAGGGGAAGCTCACCTAGGCACAATCACTAGGGTAAAAATCACTGATGCTGATGTCTATGACCTCTACGGTCAGACATTCCCCCATGAGTAAATCTTGGGTAAATCATGAGTAAATCAACTTCACAAAACTAAATCAATAAATTATGACCCTTTCATTTTCTAGCCTTGGTCTATCAGACGTTCTTGTTCAACAAATAGAAGCTCTTGGTTTTTCTACCCCTACCCATATTCAGGCTCAGGCAATTCCTCAGTTACTATCTGGGCGAGATGTCGTCGGTCAGTCCCAAACCGGGACGGGTAAAACTGCCGCTTTCTCTTTACCGATTTTGGAACAGATTGATGTAGATAGCAAAGATGTTCAAGCCCTAATTCTCACCCCCACTAGGGAATTGGCTCAACAAGTAACTCAGGCAATCAAAGATTTTAGCGGGATTAGCGATCGCCCAAGTAAAGATTTCCGTCGCCTCCAAATTCTTACGGTTTGTGGTGGTCAATCTATGGAACGCCAGACTCGCCCCTTGCAAAAAGGTGTCCAGATCGTAGTTGGGACACCGGGACGGGTGATTGACCTCCTGAATCGGGGCAACCTGAAACTAGATAAAGTCCGCTTTGTCGTCCTAGATGAAGCCGATGAAATGCTCAGTATGGGTTTCATTGATGATGTGCAGACCATCCTCGAAAGTTCCCCTAGTAGTCGCCAAACAGCCTGTTTTAGTGCCACCATGCCCCGGCAGATTCGGGATTTGGTAAATAAATTCCTCAAATCTCCTGCCACCGTCACCGTAGATCAACCCAAGGCGGCTCCAAGCAAAATTGACCAAAAAGTATATATGATCCCCAGAGGCTGGACAAAGAGCAGAGCCTTGCAGCCCATCTTGGAACTAGAAGATCCAGAAGCAGCTTTGATATTTGTACGGACACGAGCAGCAGCAGCAGAACTGACTAGCCAACTCCAAGCAGCGGGTCACAGTGCTGATGAATACCACGGCGACCTCAGCCAAGGACAACGGGAACGCCTATTACAAAGATTCCGCCAATGCCAAGTCCGTTGGGTTGTGGCAACTGATATTGCGGCTCGTGGTTTAGATGTAGATCACCTGACCCATGTAATTAACTACGATTTGCCCGATAGTGTGGAAACCTATATTCACCGGATTGGCAGAACTGGCAGAGCTGGCAAAACTGGGGTAGCAATTTCCCTAATTGGTTCTATGGAACGCCGGAAGTTGCAGTTAATTGAACGCCGGGTACGTCAGGGCTTAGAAGTTGTGAAAATTCCTAGCCGATCGCAAATTGAGGCAAAACGCCTAGACAAATTACAATCTCAACTCAAAGAAGCTCTCACCGGAGAGAGAATGGCTTCCTTCTTGCCCATAGTCCGGGAATTGAGTGAAGAGTATGATCCCCAAGCGATCGCAGCGGCGGCTCTACAAATGTTCTACGATGAAACCCAACCTAGCTGGGGTAATACCGAAGACCTAGATATCCCTGTAGATTCTGGTAAGCCAATGCTCAAGGGTGGTCAACATAATGACCGCTACGATCGAGGGGGGCATGGTCGCAACGATCGCAATGACCGCTACGATCGGGGGGGTGATTCTCAAGGAGGGCGCTTTAGTAGCAAACCCAAATTCCGGGGTCAAGAAATAGGCATCAAAACCCAAGGCTAGATTCTTAGGGTACAGATGAATATATAACACTTTGCAAGGGTATGAAGACATATTCTTGTACTAAAATAAGGGGCGTAAGCCCCTTTCCTGTACTTTGTAAAGCTCTATGAACTAAAAAAGAACTGTGAGTTGGTGGAATATCTATCCCGAAAAATCTGATCTCCACACATGAACTGCTCTTTGTTGACGTTCTTGATTGTCTTCTTTGTGTTCTTCTTTCTGGACTAATTCGTTGATTTTCTCAATAATGGCAATGGCAAGAATACTCAGGGTAGCTAATCACTGTTGCCCATCAATAACGGTAAATTCTTTATCTGAGTTACCAGAGCTTTGGAGAACGATCGCTCCTAAATAATGACTAGATTCAGGATTCTGATAAAGAGCTAAAATATCTTGCCACAAGTCTTCCCAATTTTCTTCCTGCCAAGCATAATCACGCTGGAAAATTGGTACACGATAAATCTTGCCATTCCCAATCAATCCGCCGAAGTTATTAGTTCGAGTATCTAGAAGATTAATCCGAGCCATAACTCAGCTTGTGGTTTCAGAATTGCTTAAATAAAAGTCTATGGGCGGTACTGGACTCGAACCAGTGGCCACCTGCTTGTAAGGCAGGCGCTCTACCAACTGAGCTAACCGCCCCAAAATAAGTTTTGAGAACTTTACTACTATAGCAGAAGTGTGGGAAAAGATAATAGTAGATCCTAAAAAATATTCCTCCAAGCTAAAATTACTGCTATGCCCTCTGGTCGGCTCCACGATCGCATCACTCTTTGGTGTCTGCCCCTAATTGCGGGTAGCACCTTTGGTTTGACTAGAAATAGTGATGTTACTCTCCTAACTACGGCGGGGTTTCTTTTTAGTGGCTTGATGTTTGGTCCCGATCTAGATATTCACTCCCGGCATTTCATCCGTTGGGGTTGGTTGCGTCTATTGTGGGTTCCCTACCAAAAAACGATCCGCCATCGCTCTGTGTGGTCTCATGGCTTGGTTGTCGGCACGTTGTTAAGAGTGGTTTATCTCAGTTTCTGGATTAGTTTGCTTACTGGGCTGGGGGCAGCTTTTGCCTACTGGATTTGGGGAGTGCAGATAGATTGGGGACATTGGGGGCAATTAACTATCCAAGGAGTTTATAATTACCGGGGGCAGGTATTTGCTTTATGGTTGGGCTTAGAATTAGGGGCAATTAGTCATGTGGCGGCAGATACGATCGGCTCTCAGATTACCCGGCAAAGGCGATATAAGTCTAAGAAAAAGATAATTCCTGCTCCTAAAACTCAGACTATCCCTAGGAAATCTCAAATAGGAAACTCCAAAAAAAGTAAAAAATGACTAACTCAAATAGCTCTACCAATTCTCCCGACTCTACCTTGGGGGCTTTGCAGGAATTAATTGCCACGGTTGCCCAGTTACGATCGCCCGATGGTGGTTGCCCTTGGGATCTAGCCCAAACTCCTGAGAGCCTAATTCCCTACGTGATTGAAGAAGCTTATGAGGTGGTAGATGCGATCCGGGGCGGAGATCCAGAGGCGATCGCTGAAGAATTGGGAGATTTATTACTCCAAGTTGTTCTCCAAGCCCAGATTGCTAGGGAACAGGGAGGTTTTGATCTGCAACTAGTGGCAGAAAAGATTAACCAGAAGCTCATTCGCCGTCATCCCCACGTTTTTAGTGATGTGCAGGTGGCTGATGCAGCGGAGGTGAAGCAAAATTGGGATCAAATTAAAGAGGAAGAGAAAGCTGCCCTAGGCGAGGCTACCCACACCCTGAGTAGTAAGCTCGATCGCTATTCCCGCACCCTGCCGCCCCTGACTGCGGCGATGAAAATTTCTGAGAAAGCGGCTGCCGTTGGTTTTGAGTGGGAAGATATTCAAGGAGTATGGGCAAAATTCCATGAAGAACTAGGGGAATTTGAAGAGGCTTTGCAGATTGGGGATACTACCCATCAAGAAGCAGAATTAGGGGATTTGTTATTTAGCATTACTCAACTAGCCCGATGGTATAAATTAAGCCCTACTGAAGGACTACAGGGAACTAACCAGAGATTTGTCCAGAGATTCAGCAAAATAGAAGAGATGATCGATCGTGCTAATGTTGGGTCACAATATCGATTGATCGCTGATTATCCCCCAGAAGAACTAGAGAAACTATGGCAGCAAGCTAAAAAAATTATTGCCAGTGATTAGTATTTAACGTGAGTTCGGTTTAAGCAAAGCTCTGACCCTAAGTCTAGAGATGTTCCCTGAGCGGAGTCGAAGGAAGCGAACTTGTACTGAGCGTAGTCGAAGGGAAAATTTCCGCTATAAATGAAGATAAGCGATCAAAGCTTTGGGGTGGGGTTTTGGCTACTTCGACAATGCTCAGCATAAATTCGACTTCGCTCAGCCAGCGATAATGGTTATGGTTTTCGTAAAATGGGATAAGGAGTATTTCTTGTCCCGAACTCACGTTATTTAGTAGGGGTGCAAGGCCTTACACCTCTGGTTTTTCGTAATACTACAAAAATAAAGACTCAAGCATTACTGCCTAAGCCTTTACTTCTTAATTTATCCTAGAGGGAGAATTAAGGGGAAATATTTAGTAACGATCGCGGTTGTTACGGTTGTAGCCACCGCCACCACCACCACCGCCGCCGCCGCCGCCGCCGCCGCTACGATCTTCCCGTGGTTTTGCCTTATTAACTTTTAGATCCCGACCCATCCATTCAGCCCCATCAAGAGCTTCGATAGCTGCGGTTTCTTCAGCTTCAGTACTCATTTCCACAAAGCCGAAACCTCTCATCCGTCCGGTTTCCCGATCGGATGGAAGTTGAACGCGCTTAACAGTACCATATTCAGCGAATACAGCACTTAGATCGGATTCTTTAACCTCATAAGAGAGGTTACCTACGTAAATCGACATAAAATGAACTCCAAAATTCCTTGGTTGTGTAGAGAGTGAGATTTCGGAGAGGAGCCTGCCAAGAGAAAACGTGAAAAACTCGTCAATACTATAAACAAAAGCTACAACCAACCGATACTTAGTTCTCGCTTACTATCCTAGCACTTTAATTTCTTTAAGCAAGTTCCCAAATCATTAATAAATATTAAATTATGGCAAATGCCAAGATATTTGAGATGAATTAAATCCTGAAATCTTCACAGGGCAAGAATTTTAGGATTATCTATGGTAATTCTAAATAATTTTTCTCGCTGAAGACAAAGAAAAATATTTGCCGGAGATAAGTTGACCTCGCAAAGGATTTAGGATTAACACGCCTAACTAGAGAGGAACGAAAGCAGGACAGTAGCCCTCTGGAGGAACCTTAAAACGATAAAGAGGAGAATGAGGATTGGTACAGCGTTGTTGGCGCTCGTACTGACAGTTGCTACAACAGGGAATCCCTAGGAGAGTCCGGCTGGGATTTTGTTGCAAGATTTCTCTTGCACTCAGACCTTTGAGTACTAATTCATCTCCCCGCCAATGAGCTTCCACTAGTCCAGTATCGGCAAATTTTTGCCATCGAGGATCGGCAGCGATCGCTTCTGGCAGAGTAATAGTGACAACCGTGCCTAGTTCATTTAATTCCCCTTCATAGTTAGACTGGATAGGGATACTAGGCTGAACAAAAGTTTCTCCCACTGGTAAATCTACTAAGGTTCCGGCATTAGGACAGTGGAGTTGGTAGCGACTTTGTAATTCTTCTAAGCAAGCTAAGTCTCCTAGATAGGTACTAGAGCCGTGGATAAAAACAATATGCTGGGGGCGGAGATTATGAATTAACTGGGTTGTACCCTGGCGATCGCCGTGCTGTGCCAATAGATAATTAACAATACCCAATTCTGGGGGAAAATCTTGAGTTCTACTAGCTTGACTACCCCTATCCTGGCCACTATGGGGAAGAAATAACACCCAATTATCGGCATTACTTTGATAGTAACTAGACCAATCAGGACGGTGGTCTACCAGTACAATACAAGGCTCCAAAGAAGATTCTATACCCTTCAGGAAATCTGTAGTCAAGCGGCGGACTCTGGGCAACACCCGATCGTCCCAAAATAGGGGCTGGTGGCGGGCAAAATTTTGGACAGTACTGGGCAGATGGGGCAAAATTTCTAGATAAGCATCACAGCCGGCAGCAACGCTTTGATCTATCCAAATATCCACTTTTCTGCCCGTAAACTGGTGATGACTCCGAAGCAACATGAGAATTTCTTGTCCCATACCCAGCATTGGTACGGGCAGAAGAATCGATCGACCCCCACCCAAAACCCGGCTCATCTGCTCCACTAATTGGTTTTCCTGCTGACGGCGATGGAGATGGCGGGCTGTACCATAGCTACCTTCAATAATTAAGGCATCTGGTTGTAAACCCCGCACCGATTGCAAATCTAGCCCTTCCACTAAGCGAGCATGGGAAAGAAAGAAATCTCCTGTATAAAATAGGGTGTAGGGACGTAAATTTTGGGCAAGAGCGGCTAATTGTAAGCTTTGTTCTGGCTCTGGAGGGGTGTAGGTTAGAAAGATCAAGGCCGCACCGGGCAGATGGCCAGCCGGAAATAGTTCTACAACTAGACCAGGCAGGATTTCAATGGGCGATCGCCAAGGCAGGGCAGTAGCAATATTCTCCTCAGTCTCTACTCTGTTATCTTTGCTAATCTTCTCTGCCAACCAATTAAGAGGCAACAACTGAGTTGTCACCTCACTGGCATAGATAGGGACTTGGGGAAACTTTTGATGAAGCTGCCTTAGCCCTCTAGCATGATCACTATGGGCATGACTGCACAAGATCAAATCCATAGGAGGTTTTACCCCTTGATCTAGGGCAGAAATATCTACCAAACCACAGTCCAGCAGAACTCGATAGTGTCCCATCTGCACTAATAGACAAACTCCCTCACCGTCATGACCAACACTGTAGGGAAAGCAGGTAAGTTGACTATTCATAACGATCGACCTTAGGAAAAAATTACAACCTAGTGGGCGGAGCCGTTGCCGTGGTAATCATCAGAATTGTAGAATCCATTTTTAGTGCCATAGAAGAGGCAGAGAACAGTAAAGACTACGGTTAATCCTACTAAAATGAGTTTGACATCCATTATTTTTTTCTCGTAGTGATAGTACTAATAGTTGAGCCAAGGAAATTATTAATAAACTTCCCATGAACTGGATACATTCTAATCGAATTATAAGCCCTGATTGGTTAGCTCGCCCATCAACAGTGGTAGCTCCAGAACTATTAGGGTGTTATCTGGTACGCCAGTTTGCTGAGGGGAAGATTCTAAAGGGAAAGATTGTAGAAACCGAGGCTTACGCACCGGGGGATCCCGCCTGTCATGCCTATAGGCGGCGTACCCTCCGTAATGAGGTCATGTTTGGGGCTGCGGGAGTGGCCTATGTGTATATTATCTATGGCATTTATCATTGTTTCAATGTGGTAACAGATGTAGTAGAAGCCCCTAGTGGAGTACTAATCAGGGCTTTAGAGCTAGAAAAAATTCCCCCTTGGTTGCCAGATTTTTTACCTCAATTTGCTCCTAGTTTCTTAAGCAATTCTTCCATAAGTAATTCTTCTGATTCCACAACTTTAGAAACCCTAGATAGCCTGACAATCAAGGGTAAGCTAGAAAGATTAGCGGCTGGGCCAGGGAAGTTGTGCCGGGTGATGGCCATCGATCGCACCCTCAATGGCACAGATTTAACCAAGCCGCCCCTCTGGTTAGAGCAAGGAGAACCAGTCCCAGCCATAGTTCAAACTACCCGTATCGGTCTTTCCCTAGGAGCAGAAATTCCTTGGCGCTGGTATATAAAAAATTGCCAAGCTGTATCTAAGTTCTAATTAATTATTTCTAACCAATTATGACATTATAATTCTCTCTGAAATTGCTAATTGCTAGGGTTGTGCTTAAGCGTTCAAACTAGGGAATGAAAATGCCTTAAAATAATATAGCTACAAAAATTACGCAAAAGAAATTCCCCAAGCTCCCTTTTTAAGGGAGCTTTGAATAATATATTTATGTCCAGTTTCCAAGAAATTATCCTTATGCCCCAACGGTGGTTGCGGCGGGAAATGTTGCCAGTATTAGCTGATCTCAGGTTAGCGATCGCCCTCCTGCTTCTTATTGCCCTATTAAGTATTTCCGGCACAGTGATTGAGCAGGGACAGACCCTAGAGTTTTATCAAAGTAATTATCCTACCAAACCCGCCCTCTTTGGCTTTCTGACTTGGCAGGTAATCTTAGCTACAGGGTTAAATCATGTCTATGGGACTTGGTGGTTTTTAGCAATTTTGATCCTATTTGGCAGTAGTCTGACTGCTTGCACCTTCACTCGGCAGCTACCAGCCCTGAAAGCTGCTCGGAATTGGAACTACTATCAAAAACCTAAGCAATTTGCCAAACTAGCTCTGAGTGCCGAACTAGCTGGAAGATCCCTTAATTCCCTAGAGCAGATTCTCCAAAAGCATCGCTACAAGGTGTTTCAAGAAGGAGATAAACTCTACGCTCGCAAGGGAATTGTGGGCAGAATTGGCCCGATCGCTGTCCATGCTAGTATGCTTTTGATCCTTGGAGGAGCTATCTGGGGAGGGGTGACGGGATTTATGGCGCAGGAAATGGTTGCCCAAGGAGATACTTTTCAAGTTAAAAATATTATTGAAGCCGGAGCCTTAGCGCGTCCCCAAATTCCCACAGAATGGGGAGTAAAGGTAAATCGGTTCTGGATTGATTACACTCCCAAGGGTGGGGTAGATCAGTTTTATTCAGATTTATCCGTGGTGGATCAAAAGGGCAAGGAGATCGATCGGCAGACTATCCACGTGAATCAACCTCTGCGTCATAAGGGAGTGACTTTCTATCAGACTGATTGGGGAATTGCGGCGGTAAAAGTTAAGGTGAATAATAGCCCAGTATTTGAACTGCCGATGGGATTGCTGCAAGGGGCTGGTCAAGGCAGAATTTGGGGAACTTGGATTCCTACTAAGCCGGATATGAGTACGGGAGTTTCCCTAGTTACGAGGGATTTGCAGGGAACTTTCTTAGTTTATGATACGGAAGGTAAGCTAATTACCACCGTCCGCACGGGGATGGCAGCGGAGGTGAATGGAGTCACGCTGCGAGTTTTGGAAGTAATTGGTAGTACCGGATTACAAATTAAGGCGGATCCGGGGATTCCTTTTGTGTATGCCGGGTTTTTATTCCTGATGTTAGGAGTAGTAATGAGCTATATTTCCCATTCTCAAGTTTGGGCTTTGACGGTAGGAGATTGTTTTTATATTGGGGGGAAAACTAATCGATCGCAGGTACTTTTTGAACGGGAAATGTTAGAGATTTTAGAAGAATTAAACCAAGTAAAAAATCCTCCTATAGATAGCTTAGAAAAAAAGGCGATCGCTACTTCTCAAATACCATCGGCAATAAACAATAAAGTTTAGTTCTGTGATTTATATAATTAATTTATATAAATTTGAAAAACTTAGCATAATCAACGACCCAGCTAATAACCCCATTCCAGAAAATTATGCTAGACCTGTCTAAATTGGCAAGACAACTGCCGGGAATTAGTCAACATTTACATTCAGAGGCAACCACTAGCCGGATCCGGTTAGAGAGAGCAAGAAACTTATTAATTGAGATTCAGCCGGAAACCGATGATTTTATTGCAATTCAAGAAGAGTGGCGCGATCGCCTTACCTTTGCCGTTGCCACCCCAGTAGAATCTTTAGATACGAGAGTTGATATTGATCCGCCTCCAGAGAAACATACGATCGTTGCCACCGATGGTTCCCAAATTTCCCCTAGTCATCATGAAATTGCCTATTGCTACTTGATAAATGTAGGCAGAATAGTTATCCACTATGGGCAGAGGTTACATCCTTTATTAGATAGTATTCCTGAAGTATTTTATCGCCAAGAAGATTTATATATTTCCCAAAAATGGGGAATTAAAACTGAAGAATGGATGGGTTATCGTCGTACAGTTTCCGAAACTGTAATGTTGGCAGAATTGGCTCTAGAAATCCAAGATTTACTTGCCAGAAAATCTGCTGCTCCTCTATTATCTCTAGTAGATGGCTCTTTAATTTATTGGTTTTTAGAAACTTTGCCTCCAGAAGCACGGGAGACAATTATTCAGCCTATTTTGGCAGCATGGGATCAGTTAGCAGCAGCAAAAATTCCCTTAATTGGTTACATTAGTTCTTCTCGTAGTAGTGAAAGTTTGAACTTTCTGCGCTTACCTGCTTGTACTTTTCCGACCCATAATTGTGTAGTTAATTGTGTCGACAAGGTGAATAAATTACCTTGCCAGATATTTGATCCTTTGCGAGATAGTAATCTCTGGGGAAGTGTTTTAGAACCGGGACAGCGGAGTCCTCTATGGCGGAGTTCTACCAAAATTCTAGATAGCTATGGTCAGCATCGAGTTTATTTTTGCTATCTCCATGTGGGTTCAGAAATTGCTAGAATTGAAATGCCGGAATGGGTAGCTTTGGATCAAGATTTATTGGGTCGATCGCTAAGTTTAGTTATCGCCCAAGTCCAAAAAGGCTATGGCTATCCAGTAGCTTTGGCAGAAGCTCATAATCAGGCAGTAGTGCGGGGAAGCGATCGATCTCGTTTCTTTAGTCTCCTAGAGCAACAAATGATTAAATCTGGGATCAAAAATGTGGGAGTTTCCTATAAGGAAAGTCGCAAGCGGGGAAGTATTGCTTAAGCAAGGAGGTAAAGAAGGTAAAGGAGGTAAAGGAGGTAAGAAAAAATATTTAGTGGAAAGTTTTGGAGAATGATTAGAAATTAATTTGTTTTGTTTTATTTTATGAATAGTTCAACTCTTAGTTTATTAGATTACAAAGTAAATACTCCTGTCGTTATTCAGCTAGAAAATATTACTAAAACCTATGGTATAGCAGATACAGAAGTACAGGTTTTGAAGGGAGTAAATTTAACTATTCAAGAAGGGGAATATTGTTCGATTATGGGAACTTCTGGATCTGGTAAATCCACTATGATGAATATCATTGGCTGCCTCGATCGCCCCACCTCTGGAAGTTATTATCTAGATGGGATAGAAGTAGCAACTTTATCTGATGATGAATTGGCAGATATTCGGAACCTAAAAATTGGTTTTGTGTTCCAGCAATTTCATCTTTTAGCTCAGTTGAGTGCGATGGAAAATGTTATGTTGCCTATGCTTTATGCTGGAGTTGCGATGAAGGAAAGGGAAGAAAGAGCGGCCGATGCCTTAGCGAAAGTAGGCTTGGGGAATCGGATGGAAAATCGCCCCAATCAGCTTTCTGGAGGACAACAACAACGGGTAGCGATCGCCCGTGCCATTGTTAATCGTCCTGTATTAATCCTTGCCGATGAACCTACCGGGGCTTTGGATTCCCGGACTACGGAAGAAGTGATGCAAATTTTTACTGACTTAAATCATAGTGGAATTACCGTAATCCTTGTCACCCATGAGCCGGACGTGGCTAAGAAAACTAATCGAATTGCCTATTTCAAAGATGGCAATGTGATCCATCCCTACATGTCACCCGAAGATCTGCACCAAGCGATCGCCAACTAGCACTTTCCCAAAAAATACGCCTTAGGCTGTCTAGATCAGCTATAATTGTAAATAAAGATTGAAAATTATTCTAATCAGTTAACAATTCTCGGACACAATTTATGTCTATTCCTATTCGTAATGTCGCTATTATTGCCCACGTTGACCACGGTAAAACTACCCTAGTGGATGCACTCCTCAAACAATCCGGCATTTTCCGCGAAGGAGAAGAAGTACCAATTTGTGTCATGGATTCTAATGATCTAGAACGGGAGCGGGGAATCACAATCCTTTCCAAAAATACTGCCGTCACCTATGGTGAAACCCTGATTAATATCATCGATACCCCTGGCCACGCCGACTTTGGAGGTGAGGTGGAGCGGGTTTTAGGGATGGTGGATGGTTGCATTCTGATTGTGGATGCCAATGAAGGTCCTATGCCCCAAACCAGATTTGTGTTGAAGAAAGCCCTAGAAAAAGGGTTGCGGCCGATCGTAGTAGTGAATAAGATTGACCGCTCCCAAGCAGATCCCTACGGATCGATCGACAAAGTATTAGACCTATTCCTAGAACTAGGAGCAGATGAAGACCAGTGCGATTTCACCTATCTCTTCGCCTCCGGCATAACCGGTTTTGCCAAGAATAACCTTGAAGATGAAAGTGTTGATATGCAGCCCCTATTCGAGGCAATCCTCCAACACGTTCCACCCCCAGTTGGAGATCCCAATGCTCCTCTGCAACTCCAAGTTACTACCTTGGATTATTCTGAATACCTAGGCAGAATCATTATTGGCAAAATTCACAACGGGATAATTACCGCAGGGCAACAAGCAGCACTAATTCGGGAAGATGGCAGCATCTTTAAAACTAAAGTCTCTAAGCTCATGGGCTTTGATGGACTAAAAAGAATTGATATCACGGAAGCTAGTGCCGGAAATATTGTTGCTGTGGCTGGATTCAGTGATGCCAACATTGGGGAAACTATTACCTGTCCCAACGATCCCCAAGCCCTGCCTTTGATTAAGGTTGATGAACCTACATTGCAGATGACCTTCTCAGTTAATGATTCCCCCTTTGCAGGTCAGGAAGGAAAACTGGTAACATCTCGTCAAGTACGCGATCGCCTCTACCGAGAACTAGAAACCAACGTCGCCCTGAGAGTTGAAGAAACCGATTCTCCAGATAAACTCCTAGTTTCTGGACGGGGAGAACTCCACTTAGGTATCCTGATCGAAACCATGCGGCGGGAAGGCTACGAGTTTCAAGTATCCCAACCCCAAGTTATCTACCGTGAAGTCAACGGCAAACCCTGCGAACCTTTTGAGTACCTAGTTCTAGATATACCAGAGGAAGCAGTAGGCGGTTGTATTGAGCGCCTAGGGCAACGCAAGGGAGAAATGAAGGATATGCAGATGGGTGGCAGTAGCCGGACTCAGCTAGAATTCGTGATTCCTGCCCGTGGACTAATTGGTTTCCGAGGTGAATTTATGCGCCTGACCCGTGGTGCTGGAATTATGAATCATAGCTTCTTGGATTACCGCCCCTTGATTGGAGATCTAGATACTCGCCGTAATGGAGTGTTAACTTCCTTTGAGGAAGGGGTAGCAACTTTCTATGCCATGAGCAATGCTGAGGATCGGGGTGTGTTCTTTATCACTCCCGGAACTAAGGTCTACAAGGGTATGATTGTCGGTGAGCATAACCGGACTCAGGATTTAGAGCTCAATATTTGCAAAACTAAGCAGCTAACTAACCACCGGGCAGCGGGGGCTGACGAGTTAATCCAACTCCAAGCACCAGTAGAAATGAGCCTAGAGCGAGCGCTGGAATATATTGGGACAGATGAGTTGGTAGAAGTAACTCCGAAATCTATCCGCCTACGGAAGGTGAGCAAAAAACTAGTCAAACGTTAATTTACGGCACTTTTATAGTTCCTGGGCAACAGGCAAGGGGCTTAAGCCCCTTGTTTTATAGAAAAAATTTGTTTTCCTACAACTAAAAACTGCTGTATTGATGCAAGAGTTCTAATGTTTATAGGCATAACTTAAAAAAATCTTAAATTAATGGGGTATTATGGTAAAAACATGTTAGCCAGCTAATACTTTATTCTGCTGCTAGACCCTAAGCCTATGTCTCTAGCTCCCCAAGACCCCACTGATCTAGAAATCCCTCTACACCTATTATTATTTATTGATAAGCGCCCCAGTCTTAAGCAAGATATCCAGCAGATCAGGAACTACTTGCAGATACTTCAAGCTGACCATGCGTTTAAGTTACAAGTGATTGAGGTCGGTGAGCAGCCCTACTTAGCAGAATTATTTAAGGTCGTTGCTACTCCCACCCTAGTAAAAATTCATCCTGATCCTAAGCAGACTCTGACAGGAAGTAATTTAGTAGCTCAATTGCAAAAGTGCTGGGACAAATGGCAACAACAGGCTTTAGCTTATCAAACTAGTAATACTACTAGTCATGCTACCTCGATCGCCGGAATTGATGCCTTAGGCTATTCTTCCCAGATGATCCGCCTCTCTGATGAAGTATTTCTCCTCAATCAAGAAAAAGAGAAACTTTTAGAACAATTACGCTTCAAGGAACAAGTTTTATCGATGCTGGCCCACGATCTGAGAAGCCCGCTGACGGCAGCTTCCCTGGGGCTAGAAACTATTGAATTAGCCCATCAAGCTCATGGGGATAAAAAAAGTATGCCGCCGATCGTGGATCAGCTACTCCGGCAAACCCGGAATCAATTTAAGGTAATGGATCGGATGATTGGAGATATCTTAATCGCCGCCAAGGGTAATAGTGCGGAACTGACAGTAACCCCTTCTAGGTTGCAGATTGGTCTGCTTTGCAAAGATGTAGTAAAGCAAATGTATGATCAACTGCAACGTAAATCTCAAGAAATAGTTACGGATATTCCCCAAGTTTTGCCGGAAGTATATGGAGACGAGGAGTGGCTCAAACAAGTATTAGTAAATTTGCTAGAAAATGCAATTAAGTACACTCCTCAAGGTGGCAAAATTGAAGTAGTTGTTCTGCATCGGACTAGTCAGAAGGTTCAGGTCAGTGTGAGTGATAATGGTCCAGGGATTCCCCCAGAGACGCGCAATCGCATTTTTGAAGACCATTTCCGGTTGCCCAGAGATCAGGGCAAGGAAGGCTACGGGATTGGTCTAGCTCTCTGTCAGCGGGTGATTCGCGCCCACTATGGGCAAATTTGGGCAGACTACCCCGCCACTGGGGGTAGTTGTTTCCACTTTACAATTCCTGTTTATCGTTAAGCCAAGACCCACTCTTCGAGAAGCAAGCTACACCCTAGCCCTCTCCCAGA
>ENA-OBLH01000259-OBLH01000259.1-metagenomes-genome-assembly--contig:-NODE-259-length-18910-cov-5.00875_pt1 | contig 18910 bp, 14 predicted proteins | sample MGYA00153382_OBLH01 | MGnify analysis MGYA00153382
CCGGTGCGCGGCAATGGCCGCATCATCGACGAGCTTGAAAAACTGTTCAGCGGCGCCGGCTGGAAGGTGATCAAGCTGGTGTGGGGTTCCGACTGGGACGGCCTGTTTGCACGGGACGCGGGCAACGCACTGCTTGCGGCATTTGCCAACACGGTGGACGGGCAGATGCAGACCTTCGCCGCCAACGATGGCCGCTACAACCGCGAAAATTTCTTCGGGCAGAACGAAGCGTTGGCGCGCCTCGCGCAGGGCATGACCGACGAGCAGATTGACCGCCTGAAACGCGGCGGCCATGATCTGGTGAAAATTTTCGCTGCCTATGCCACCGCCGCGAAGCACGCGGGCCAGCCGACCGTGATCCTCGCGCACACCAAGAAGGGCTACGGCATGGGCAGCGCCGGTCAGGGCAAGATGACCACGCATTCGCAGAAGAAATTTGACGAGGCCGCGTTGCTCGAATTCCGCAACCGCTTCAACCTGCCACTGACTGATGAGCAGGCAACATCGCTCGCGTTCTACAAACCGCCAGCCGACAGCGCCGAGCTCAAATATCTGCATGCCCGACGTGCGGCGCTGGGCGGCTATTTGCCCAAGCGAGACACCAGCGCGCAGCCGTTGCCAGTGCCTGCCCTCAGCGCTTATGCGCAGTTTGCGCTGGCTCCGGGTGGGAAGGAAATGAGCACCACCATGGCGTTCGTGCGCATGCTTGGCAACTTGCTGAAAGACGCCACCCTCGGCCCGCGCGTGGTGCCCATTGTGGCCGACGAAGCGCGCACCTTCGGCATGGCCAATCTGTTCAAGCAGGTGGGCATTTATTCAAGCGTCGGCCAGCGTTATGCGCCGGAAGACATCGGCTCGGTGCTGTCGTACCGCGAAGCGCTCGACGGCCAGATTCTTGAAGAAGGCATCAGTGAGGCGGGCGCAATCTCAAGCTGGACGGCGGCGGCGACGAGCTACAGCGTGCACGGCGTGACGATGCTGCCGTTCTATATCTACTACTCGATGTTCGGCTTTCAGCGCGTGGCCGATTTGATCTGGGCAGCGGCCGACCAGCGACCGCGTGGCTTCCTGCTCGGGGCCACGTCCGGGCGCACCACGCTTGCGGGCGAAGGCTTGCAGCACCAGGACGGCACAAGTCATTTGTGGGCGGCCACCGTGCCGAACTGCCGTGCCTACGACCCGGCATTTTCCGCCGAAATGGCGGTGATCATTGACCACGGCATGCGCGAAATGGTGACCGAACAGAAGGACGTTTTCTACTACGTCACGCTGATGAACGAGAACTACGCACAGCCGAATTTGCCTGCGGACAAACATGCGGACGTGATCGCAGGCGCGTATGCATTTGCTGAGTTTGCGCCTGAGCCAGCGACGACCAGGCGCGTGACCTTGCTCGGCTCTGGGGCGATCCTGACCGAGGTCATCAAGGCGGCGCGCCTGCTGGTTGACGGCGGCGTTCAGGTGACGGTGGTCAGCGTGACGAGCTGGAGCGAATTGGCGAGGGACGCCGCACGCTGCGACGAGGCGAACACGCCCGAGGCGGCGCACATTGCCGCGCTGCTCGCAAGCACCCACGGCCCGATCATTGCGGCCACCGACTACGTGCGGCTGGTGCCCGAAAGCATTCGCGAGTGGGTGCCCGCAGGCCGTCGCTACGTCACGCTTGGCACCGACGGGTTTGGCCGCAGCGACACGCGGGTGGCGCTGCGCGATCACTTTGGCGTCGACGCGGCGCACATCCGTTACCGCGCGCTTTCCGCGTTGGAAAATCACATATAGCTTTATTAGGCAACCGCCATTGCATAAGGGCACACCCCCGTAAAAAACCATTTGTCAACATTTGGAATAATCACGGCCTTTGCCGCAATGAAATGGCGGTTTCGGCAAAAAGCTGATTAGCATTCCGGCACCCGCGTTTTACAGGCGAGCCTTCTTTCCCTATCCTGTGTGACACGCCAAAAATCGTCACCTCTCAAGGTGACAACACGGAGTTCACCATGCGACTTTCCCCCCTGCAACGCGAGCAGTTTGAGCGCGACGGTTATCTGTTTTTTCCGTCGATGTTTACGCCCGACGAAACGGCAACGCTGACCAACGCCGTGCCCGAGCTCTACGCGCGGCGCGAGGCGTACAACGTGCGCGAAAAGGGCGTCGACGCCGTGCGCACCAACTTCGCGGCGCACATGTACAGCAAGCCGTTTGCCACGCTGGCACGGCACCCGCGCATGATCGAGCCGGTCGAGGATTTGCTCGGTGAAAAACTCTACATGCACCAGTTCAAGATCAACGGCAAGATGGCGTTTGAGGGCGACATCTGGCAGTGGCATCAGGACTACGGCACCTGGAAAAACGACGATTTGATGCCCACCGAGCGGGCAATGAACATCGCAATATTTCTCGATGACGTGAACGAGTTCAACGGCCCGCTGATGTTCATTCCCGGCAGTCACAAAAAGGGCGTGATCGACGCCAAACATGACCTGACCACGACCAGCTATCCACTATGGACAGTTGACAATGCGCTGATCGCGCAGCTGGTGCAGCGAGCGGGCGGCCGAGGCGGCTTTGACGACGCCGGTCGTCCGACCGCGGGCGGCATCGTGTCACCGAAAGGCCCGGCGGGCTCGATGATTTTGTTTCACTCGTGCCTGGTGCATGCATCGAACGCGAATCTGTCGCTGTTCAATCGCGTCGCCGTGTATCTGAGCCTCTGCGCCGTGTCGAATCACATTCGTCGTCACAAACGCGTCGAGTACATTGCGCATCGTGAGTTCACGCCGATCACCTGTCTGCCGGATGATTGCCTGCTCAAAGATTATCCGGTGGATTTGCCGTGGAAAGACGGTGTGCCCGCGAGCGCGCTTGAGTGTTCGCCAGAGCCGATGCTGATGGCAGCTGAATAGCGAATCGATGAATCTCTACTCAAAACTCCAGAAGCGCGCCGCCGACAACAAACCGATTCGCATCGGGCTCATTGGTGCCGGAAAATTCGGTTCGATGTACCTTGCGCAGATTCCGCGCACACCGGGTGTGCATCTGGTCGGTATTGCCGACCTCTCGCCCGATGCCGCGCGAACCAATCTAGCGCGCGTCGGCTGGAACGTGGAGCGCACACAGGCACGCTCGCTCGATGAGGCGGTGACGCTTGGCAACACGTTCATCAGCGAGGACTGGCGCGCGCTGGTAACGCACCCCTCCATTGACGTGATCGTCGAATGCACCGGCCACCCGATCGCGGCGGTGGAGCACTGTTTGGCTGCGTTCAATCACGGCAAACACGTGGTCAATGTGACGGTCGAGGCGGATGCGTTTTGCGGCCCGCTCTTGGCGCGGCGCGCGGCAGAAAAAGGCGTGGTGTATTCGCTCGCGTTCGGCGATCAACCGGCGCTGATTTGTGATCTGGTTGATTGGGCGCGCACTTGCGGATTCCCGGTCGTTGCGGCGGGGCGCGGTCACAAATGGTTGCCGCACTTTGCGCAGAGCACCCCGGACACGGTGTGGGGCTACTACGGCCTCACGCCCGAGCAAGCCACGCGCGGCGGCTTGAATCCAAAAATGTTCAATAGTTTTCTGGACGGATCCAAACCGTCGATTGAATCCACCGCCGTGAGCAATGCGACCGGGCTCTCGGTGCCGTCGAATGGCTTGCTTTATCCACCGGCTAGTGTTGAAGATATTCCCTTCGTCACCCGCCCCATTTCGGAGGGCGGCGTGCTCGAAAAGAAGGGTATGGTCGAGGTCATCTCGTCGCTGGAAACCAATGGCCGAAAGATTCCCTACGACATTCGCATGGGTGTGTGGGTGACGGTGGAGGCGGAGACCGAGTACATCAAAAATTGCTTCGAGGAATACAACGCACACACCGACCCGAGTGGTCGCTATTTCACGCTGTACAAGCGCTGGCATTTGATTGGTTTGGAGGTCGGTGTTTCGGTGGCATCGGTCGCGCTGCGTGGTGAGCCCACCGGCGTTGCCACGGCGTGGAACGCAGACGTGGTGGCCACCGCTAAACGCGATCTTAAAGTCGGCGAGATGCTCGACGGCGAAGGCGGCTACACGGTGTGGGGCAAACTGCTGCCCGCTGAAAAATCAGCGGCGATGGGCGGCCTGCCGCTGGGGCTGGCACACGACGTAAAAGTGGTGCGTGAGGTGAAACAAGGGCAGAGTTTGACGTGGGCGGACGTGTTGATGGACACCACGACCGATGCCTATAAAGTGCGCCGCGAAATGGAGGCGATGTTTGCGCCGCCAGTTGTTACGCCGATCATGAAAGCAGCGTAGGCAGAAATGAAAACGGCCAGACAAAGTCCGACCGTTTTTTGCGTCACGCTTTCACGTTGAAAATCGAGATTAGTTCTCAATTTCCTTGCGCATCTGCTTCATCGCTTTAACTTCGATCTGGCGAATACGCTCAGCAGACACGCCGTATTTGTCGGCGAGCACTTGCAGCGTTTCTTCCTGATCTTCGGCGAGCCAGCGGCGCGTGATGATGTCGCGTGAGCGCTCGTCGAGATTGGTCAGCGCACGCTTCAAGCCCTCAGATTGGACGCGACCGGTTTCCTGCGCCTCGATGATGCGGGCAGGGTCGACGTTCTCGTCAGCCGCGAGATACGCCACCGGCGAAATCGCCTCGCTTTCGCTGTCGTCCGGCGTGCCGTCCATCGGAATGTCGCGCCCGGACAGCCGCATATTCATCTCGAACACTTCTTCCGGCTTGACGTTCAATTCCTTGGCGATGCGCTTGGCTTCAGCAATCGTTAACGCATGTTCGCCCGAACGCATGGAGCGCAAATTGAAGAACAGTTTGCGCTGTGCCTTGGTCGTGGCGACCTTGACCATGCGCCAGTTTTTGAGGATGTATTCGTGGATCTCAGCGCGAATCCAGTGCAGCGCGAAGCTCACCAAGCGCACACCGCGCTCGGGGTCAAAACGGCGCACGGCTTTCATCAGGCCGACGTTGCCTTCCTGAACGAGATCACCCTGCGGCAGGCCGTAACCCATGTAGTTGCGGCTGACCGAGACAACGAGACGCAAATGGCTCATCACCAAGGCGCGCGCGGAATCAACGTCCTGCGTGTACTTCCAGCGCATGCCGAGCGCCTGCTCCTGCTCAAGCGTAAGCAGAGGATACTTGTTGACGGCAGTGACGTACTGATCGATGGTGCCCAGCGCCGAGGGCACCGGGAAATTTAATGTGGCTGTCGGGTTCATTGTGCTGAAACTACTCATGGAACGCATACTCCCCATTCAAAAGAGCCGTCAACAAAAACTTGAGCGGACGGCGCGCCGTGTGCAATGCAGCAATTTATGTTGCCAACACCGCAAGGACTCCCTGTGACCCCCACGAGGGGGCGGCTGTGCGGGCTCGGTTGCCTGCCAGTTCCGCCGAACCGTGCAAACCTGCGCGATCCAAGTGCATCAGGTGACTGATTCGATTCACCATATTAGCACTCACGACATGAGAGTGCTAACGATTGTAATTAGTTCCCGACTCTTTTGCTCGGGATTAGAAAGCTTGCTAACAATGCGAGCGCTTACTTACGATTATCGCCAACTCTGCTTGAAAGTACTGGAGTCGTGAGCAGCTTGGTTGTTCCCGCGATTCATTCCGCGCGACCGCCTATCCGTCGCAAATTTCGCGCTTGATTGGTGAAATTCGGGAGGCTCAGCGCGTCCTGTTGACCGATCATTGCTGCATTGCACGCTGCGTCGATAGGTTGGTTCCCGCAATGAGCAATCCGCGTTGATGTCATCAGCTTTTCTCGCTAAAGCTTATTGCATATGGGGTTAAGCGTCGCTTTATTTACTAATCGATAAATGGGCTTTTATCTGTGTAAACCCAGTGCAAATAAGGCTTTCCTCAACAAGTTGTCAGCCGCAGCAAGTCTCTTTCAAATCCGCGATCCGCCCACATATCCCCCTCGTGCGCAACGAAATTCCCGCCTCCTCTGTGCCCGAAAACTCGCCCGCTAACGCGCGCGCTGCCGTCATCCAATTCATGTGGCCGTTCGTGCGACCGTACTGGCGGCGTGTTGTTTGGGCAATGCTCGGTCTCGCGCTGGCGGCAGGCGCGGTGCTCGCCATTGGCGAAGGGCTGAAGCGCGTCATCGACCAAGGCTTTGCCGCGGGCAGCTCGAGCGAACTCGACAACATTTTGCTGATCATGGTGGGCTTGGCGCTCGCGCAGGGCGTCGGCGTGTACGTGCGTTACTCGAACATCGCGTGGGTGAACAACCGCGTGGTCAATGACATTCGGCAGAAGATTTACGCGCATTTACTCACGCTGTCGCCTGCATTCTTTGAGCAGCAGCGCGTGGGTGATGTGCTGTCGCGCCTATCAAACGACACGCAGGTGCTGGAGGGCGTGGTGACCAGCGCGTTTTCGTTTGCGTTGCGGAACGCCGTTCTGCTGTTGGGGGGCCTCGTGATGCTCGCAATTACGTCGCCGAAATTGTTGGTCTATGTGTTGTTCGGGATTCCGATTGTGATCGTGCCGGTGATCCTGCTCGGCAAAAAAGTACGCAAACTCGCCAAACAAAGTCAGGACCGACTCGCCGACGCGATGGCGCGTGGAGACGAAACGATTCACGCCGTGCGCACCGTGCAGGCGTACGCGCGCGAAGACTTTGAGCAGAAGCGTTTTTCAGACCGTATCAACGAACTGTTCAGCAATGCCGCCGAGCGCGAACGTACCAGCGCGACCTTGGCGGCGGTGGTCATCGTGCTCGCCTTCATGGCCGTGTCGATCATTCTGTGGATCGGTGGGCATGAAGTTTTAGCGGGACGCATGACGGCGGGGCAGCTGTCCGCGTTTGTGTTTTATGCGGTGATGGTGGCGACCGCCGTTGGCGCGATTTCTGAGGTGTTCGGTCAGTTGAAGCGGGCTTCGGGCGCAAGCGAGCGCATTCGTGAATTGCTCGCTACGCCGACTGAAATTGCGGCACCGGCGCATCCTGTGGCGTTGCCGACGGGCAAAGACGCGCGCGGCGGTCTCGTGTTCGACCACGTCACTTTTAGCTATCCAACGCGTCCGCAATCGGAAGCGCTCACGGACTTTTCGCTTACGGTGAAACCCGGTGAAGTCGTCGCCCTCGTTGGCCCCAGCGGCGCAGGTAAAAGCACAGTATTTCAACTGCTGCTTCGCTTTTACGACCCGAAAGCGGGCAGCATTTCCATCGACGGCGTGGATGTGAAATCAGCCGATCTCAACGCGCTTCGCGAACGCTTCGCACTGGTCTCACAAGACCCGGTGATCTTCTCGGGCAGCGTTACCGAGAACGTGCGCTACGGCGACTTGAGCGCGTCGGATGCCGATGTGCGAGCCGCGTGCGACGCGGCACACGTCACGGAATTCGCCAAGGCATTGCCGAACGGACTTGAGACGGAATTGGGCGAACGCGGCGTGCGTCTGTCCGGCGGCCAACGCCAGCGCGTCGCCATCGCCCGCGCCATCCTCGCGGATCGCCCAGTGCTGCTGCTCGACGAAGCGACAAGCGCGTTAGATGCTGAAAGTGAAGTGCTCGTAACTGACGCCATCGAACGTCTCGCACGCAAACACACCACACTCATCATCGCGCATCGACTGTCCACCGTGCAAAGCGCCGACCGCATCGTCGTCATCGACGAAGGCCGCGTGATCGCAAAAGGCACGCATGCGGAACTGATGGTTAATTCGCCGTTGTACAACCGTTTGGCGTCGCTGCAATTGCAAGCATAATTTTTCTGTAGGAGCGGCTCCGCCGCGACCGATTTTTCGGGCCAGCGAGGGTCGCGGCAGAGCTGCTTCTACAAATGCGCTGCGTGCTCAACGCCCCGCTGTAAAACGCTTGTCTCAGATTCATGGTAAGTTACGGCTTCGAAGCGCTGTCACGTCGTCATTTACGATGTTGAACATGTCGCCGAGGGGAGCAGGAAACCGATGTCGTTAGCGATTTTGGCACTTGATTCCGGCGGTCAGCCGAAGGGCTGGATGACGCCCGAAAATGCAGTTTCTCAGTATGCGCGCGGCGGCGTTGTGTGGTCGCTTGGCCAAGTTATTTTCACGTTTCGCGGCGGCATTCAACGCAAAAGCGGTGAACGTAGCGTCATCGAAGTTGCGTCCATCATCGCCTGCGACGGCGAACACAAACACAGCACCTGGAGCCCCGTTTCGGCACTGCCCGGTCGTGACAACCGCCTGCTTTTTTCACGCGACCGCCACCTGTGCGGCTACTGCGGTGACGAATTTGCTGAATCCGAGCTGACGCGCGACCACATCATTCCACGCTCCCAAAACGGCAAGGACACGTGGGAAAACTGTGTCACCGCATGCCGCGATTGCAACCTGAGCAAAGCAGGTCGCACACCCGAGCAAGCTGGTATTCGCTTGCTCTACGTGCCGTATCGCCCCGTTAAAAGCGAGAAGATGATTCTCGCCAACCGGCACATCCTCGCTGACCAGATGGAATATCTGCAAGCGCTTGCGAAGACGCACAAGAAGATGATGCGCACGGCGTAATTGCCTTCGCACTCATTGAATTGAACCGTTGCACGCTGGGGATGTAGCGCGGGCACTATGATTCAGGTTCTGTCGAATGATTCTTGAGGAGGAAATCACATGCTTAAGTCACAAAAACGTCGTCAATTGATCGCCGCTGCCGGTGCGCTGGGCGCAGCCGCTGCCATTCCCCGTTTCGCAAGCGCACAGGCCGCATGGCCATCGCGACCAGTCACCGTGATCTGCCCATGGGGGGCGGGCGGCGGCACGGATGCGACCGCGCGCATCGTTGCCAGTCTCCTGGAGAAGGATCTCGGCCAGCCGTTTAACGTCGTGAACCGTACTGGTGGGTCGGGCGTGGTGGGGCATTCGGCCATCGCGACGGCGCCAGCCGATGGCTACACGCTGGGCATGATCACGGTTGAAATCGCGATGATGCACTGGCAAAAGTTGACCGAACTCAACCCGACCAGCTACACGCCGCTCGCACTGATGAACGAGGATCCACCCGGCGTGACCGTCAGCGCGGCCTCGCCGTATCAGAACATCAAGGCGCTCGCCGACGCCATCAAGGCGGCCCCCCCCGGCAAGCTCAAGGCATCGGGCACCGGACAGGGCGGCATCTGGCATCTGGCTTTGATCGGCTGGCTTCAGGCTATGGGGCTCAAGCCCGATCACGTGGCTTGGGTGCCTTCGAATGGCGCTGGCCCTGCGATGCAGGATTTGGCTGCCAACGGCATCGACATCGTGACCTGTTCGTTACCTGAGGGCCGCGCCATCGTTGAGGCTGGCAAGGCGAGAGCGCTGGCGATCATGGCGACGGAACGCAATCCGGTTTTTCCGAATGTGCCCACACTGAAGGAAGCGGCTGGCATTGACTACTCTGTTGGCGCGTGGCGGGGCATTGCGGCTCCGAAAGGGTTGCCAGCAGACATTCAGACCAAGGTCGTGGCGTCACTCAAGAAGGCCTACGACTCGAAAGAGTACAGGGACTTCATGACCAACCGCGGTTTCGGCATCAAGTGGGCGGATCCAGCGGGGTTCACCCAATTCATGACGACCGCGAACACTGCCATGGGTACCGCGATGAAGGCAGCTGGCCTGGTCAAGTAAACGCCGCTGGCCAGACACGTCATGAAAGTTTCCGACCGGGCCACCGGCCTGATGCTAGTCGTGCTCGGAGCGCTCGCGTATTGGGGCGGCTCGAAGCTACTGCCTGTGCCCGGCCAGCAGGTCGGGCCCGACGTCTTCCCGATGGTGATCGGTGCCGGACTGGCGATTTGCGGCATTTTCATCATGCTTGGGGTCGGTCGCACCTTCGAGGAAGAAGAAGCAATCGTTACGTCCGCGTCGGGCGAGGTGGCCAAAGTTGCCGTCGTCGAGCCCAACCGCGGGTTTGTCGCGGGCTTTCTGGGCGGTGGCTGGAAGGTGCTGCTGCCGCCAGCAGCGCTGTTTTTTTATTATTTCGCATCGGAAAAACTCGGCTTCTGGCTCACCGCGACGGTAATGATCTTCGTGCTGGCCTGGAGTCAAGGGGCAAAGCTCAAATGGGCCGTGATCCTGGCGGCTGTCGCGCCCATGTGTGTGCATCTTGTGTTCTACAAACTTCTGCGCGTGCCACTGCCTGGCGGACTGCTGAATTTCCCGTGGGCTTAGCGCTTGTTAACAAATAACGTGCCCTTAGCGATCCGCACCGTCCTAAAAAGGCTATCCGCAGAATGAATCACCTGCTCGAAGGCTTGCAGATGGTCTTGCAGGTCGATGTCCTGCTGACCATCCTTTTGGCATCGATTTACGGCCTGATCGTCGGTGCCATGCCGGGACTGTCTGCGACGATGGCGACAGCGCTGCTGGTGCCGGTCACCTTTTACATGTCGCCGATCGCCGCGATCTCGGCCATCATCGCCGCGTCCGCCATGGCGATCTTCTCGGGAGACATTCCCGGCTGCCTGCTGCGCATTCCCGGCACGCCTGCCTCAGCAGCCTACACCGACGAAGCCTTCGCGATGACCATGAAGGGGCAGCCCGAACTCGCGCTTGGCATCTGTCTCTGGTTCTCGGCCATCGGCGGCATCATCGGCACCATCTCGCTGATGGCGCTAGCGCCTGCGCTCGCCGAGATGGCGTTCCAGTTCTCCACCTTCGAATATTTCTGGCTTGCGCTGCTCGGGCTGATGTGCGCCACGATGGTCGCGCGCTCTTCTCCGATCAAGGCGATAGCGGCGATGTTTCTGGGCTTGCTGATCACCTGCGTTGGCATCGAAAACCCGGCCGGCGCGCACCGCTTCACCTTCGGCATGGCAGACCTGCTCGGCGGCATCGAGATCATTCCGGTGCTGGTCGGCGTGTTCGCGGTGTCGGAGGTCATGCGCGCCTACAAGGCGAGCGACGTACCGGTCATGGCACCACGCAAGTTCGGCAGCATTCTGAAGGGCCAATGGGCGCTCACCAAGTCGCATCCCAAACAGCAGGTGCGTGGCAACATCGTCGGCATCATCATCGGCGTGCTGCCGGGGGCAGGTGCCGACATGGCGGCCTGGATCAGCTATGCGATGTCGAAACGATTCTCGAAGACGCCTGAAAAATTCGGCACTGGCCACCCCGAGGGGCTGATCGAAGCTGGTGCCAGCAACAATGCGAGCCTCGCCTCGGGCTGGGTGCCGTCGCTGCTGTTCGGCATTCCCGGCGACACCATCACGGCCATTGCCATCGGCGTGCTTTACATGAAGGGCCTCAACCCCGGCCCGACGCTGTTCACAGAAAAAGCGTCGAGCATGTATGCGCTCTACATTGTCTTTCTGATCTCGAACATCATCATGATTCCGCTCGGCATCATGATGATCCGCTCGGCGCGCTACATTCTGTACGTACCGCGTTCGCTCATCATGCCGGTGATCGTGCTGCTGTGCGCCGTCGGTTCGTTCGCGACCGGCAACAACCTCGCGCTGGTGTTCACCGTGGCCACGTTCGGCCTGATCGGCTACTTCATGGACAAGAATGGCTATCCGGTCGCGGCCCTGGTGCTGGGCGCGGTGATGGGCACCATGGTCGAGCAGAACTTCGTCACCTCGCTGATCAAATCAGACGGCAGTGTGTTGCCATTCTTCAGCCGGCCAGTCGCTGCCGTGCTCGCGTTCATGACTATCCTTGCTCTATTGTGGCCGCTCGCGGTGTGGCTCCGCCGCAAGCTGCCGCGCCAATCTGCTGCCTAGTTAACCTGTCGGCACTGTAGGTTTCCGCGCCACACCCGGCACTGGCGCGAGAGCGTTGCTGAGTAGCGGCGTAATCGTGCCCCGGCATAATCGCTGCATGCAGCATCTCTCGTTCGCAGCTGCGCTTGCCGCGCTGATCAATGCCACCGTCTGGGGGCTTTCCTGGTATCCACTGAAATGGCTTGAAGCGCACGGCATGCCGTCGCTGTGGGCGACGTGGTTCATCTTTGGTGCTTGCGCGATTGCGGTGCTGGTCGCTCGCCCTTCGGCAGCACGGCTACTTTGGCAAAACCGGACTACGCTCGGCTGGCTGGTGCTTGCCTCGGGCATGACTAACGCGTGCTTCAACACGGCACTGGCGACTGGCGACGTGGTGCGTTCCGTGCTGCTGTTTTATTTGATGCCGATGTGGGTGGTGTTGCTCGCGCGGTGGTTGCTGGCGGAACGCATTACCCCGGCAGCGCTCGGGCGCACGGCGCTGGCGCTGATTGGCGCAGCGCTGGTGTTGGGTGAGGGGAAACTGCAAATCCCGATTCCCAATTCGTGGCCGGATTGGCTCGCCATCGCAGCGGGCTTTTTCTTTGGCCTCAACAATGTGATCCTGCGCAAGTACGCAACCTCGCCGCAGGAAGCGCGCGCGTTCGCCATGTTCATCGGCGCGGTGATCATCGCCCCGCTCGTGATCGGTTCGCTCGCGTTGCTCGGCAAACCGCTGGTGCTCGCGCCACAACCTATTGCTTGGGCGGGTGTGGCGATCTTCACCGTGCTGGTGCTGGTGGGCAATCTTGCGTTGCAATACGGCGCGTCGCGGTTGCCCGCGAATGTGTTGTCGGTGTTGATGCTCGCCGAGATTCTGGTGGCGACACTCAGCGCGTGGCTCGCGGGCGCGGCGACGATTACGCAGAGCACGTTGATTGGCGGCGCATTGATTGTGAGCGCGAGTTTGCTGGCAATATTTTCCAGATCGGGCGCCGAATAATTTTGCAAAAATCGTCGCCCCTGCGAAGGCAGGGGCCTAGCGACGTACCGGCCCACGCGCAAAAGTCACTGGGCTCCTGCCTTCGCAGGAACGACGAACACAAAGGGTAAATTCTTCATCATGATCCCAAATCTCCCCCCCGAAGAACTCGCGCGTCGCTACAACAACGGTGCCGCCGTGCCCGATTGGGCGGACACGTTGCTGCCGCGCTGGCAGCGTGAAAGTGAGCGTGTGCGAGACGAATCCTCCGGCGTTCGCAATGCGGTGTACGGACCGCGATCGCGCAACACGCTCGACGTGTTCACGCCCAACGGCACGCCGCCCGCGAGTGGCTGGCCTGCGCTGATTTTCATTCATGGCGGCTATTGGCAACGACTGTCGAAAGACGACTGGAGCGTTATCGCCGCACCGTTCGTCGCCAACGGCATGGCAGCGGTCATCGTCGGCTACACGCTGTGCCCGCAGACTACCATTCGTGGCATCGCGGGCGAGATCGAAGCGGCGGTGAGTTACGTCTGGACGGCCGCCGCCGGACTCGATCTGAACCGCGAAAAACTCGCGCTGGCAGGCCATTCGGCGGGCGGACATCTCACCGCGTGGTGCATGACGGTTGACTGGACAGCGCACGGTTTGCCTGCAACGCCATTCGTCTCGGCAACCGCCATCAGCGGCCTCTTCGACCTCGAACCGCTGGTGCCGATTTATTTGAATGACGCGTTGAAACTCACCAATGAGGAAGCGCTAGCAATGAGCCCAGCGTATCGCGAACGGCGCGTTGATTGCGAGTTCACCGCAGCGGTCGGTGGCGCGGAGCTGGAAGAGTTTCCACGGCAAAACCAGTTGCTCGGCGCACGCTGGAAAAGCGTGATTGAGTGGGAGATTCCGGCGCTCAATCACTTCACGATCATTGATGAATTGACACGTGAGGATTCAGCGCTTTTCAAGCGGGTCGCGAGCCGTTTGCGGGATTGATTTTTGGGTACAGCTTTTTGCTGCAAACGCCAATCTACGTGGGCATAGAGCGCATAAACGTCAAAAGTCAATAATCAGCGAATTTACCGTCTTTGCCCACGTGAAATGGCGCTTTAGCAATAAAGCTGATCTTGCAGCAGGCTCGAAATGTGGGAGCGGTTCCACCGCGATCAATGTGCAGTGGCGAGTCACCGGGTCGGGGTGAAACTCCTCCTACAAGTTCTGAGGTCGCGCCAGCCGAATCGCCTCAATCCGTGCCTGGCGCACTGCTGCCGGAATTCGCTCAGGTTTGCCAAGCGCCGCCATCGCTGTCGCCACCCCGCCCGCATCTACCGATTGCATTGCCGCGAGTGCCGCTGTCGCATCCGCCCGCGCCGTAAAAGGCTCGCCAGCGCTTTCCGGCAGCCCGACAGCGCGTCGCGACGACTTGTCGGCCTCACAGGCGTCCAGCATCTGCACAAAGCGCTCAGGACGCCGCAATACGTCGCAGCGCATCAGCACGTCATGCACCGTCGCGGGCCGCATGTCCGCCAGCTTGCCCAGATTGCCGTGCTCCGCCGCCACGTGCGTCGCCAAATCCGCGCAGTCACGAGGCACACGCCAGCGCTCGCATAACCCGGCCACCAGTTTCACGCTGCGCGCCTCGTGGGCGTGATGTGCAGGCAGGATATCGGCAGGCGTCAAACCCTTGCCTAAATCATGCGTCAGAGCAGCAAACCGCGTCGCCAGCGGCCAGCCGCGATTGGCGGCGTAATCGATCACCTGCATGATGTGAATACCAGTGTCGATCTCGGGATGCCACTGCGCTTTTTGCGGCACGCCCCACAGTCGATCCAGCTCGGGCGCCAGCTCGGCGAGCGCGCCGCACGCACGCAGCACGTCGAACATACGCGACGGCTGCGCTTCCATCAACCCGCGCGAAATCTCCTGCCACACGCGCTCCGCGACCAGCTCGCGAACCTCGCCGTCACTGACCAGTTGTTTGCACAACGCAAGCGTTTCCGGCGCGACGGTGAATTCAGTGAATCGCGCTGCAAATCGAGCAAGGCGCAACACGCGCAACGGGTCTTCTGCGAATGCATCGCTCACGTGGCGCAACACTTTTGCCTCAATGTCTTTTGCGCCACCGTAAGGGTCGATCAGCGTGCCGTCCGCCTCAAACGCCATCGCGTTAATCGTCAAATCACGACGCAGCAAATCTTCCTCCAGCGTCACATCAGGCGCAGCCTGAAACGCAAATCCGGTGTAGCCGCGGCCGCTCTTGCGCTCGGTACGTGCGAGTGCGTATTCCTCTTTTGTTTCAGGATGCAGAAAGACGGGGAAGTCTTTGCCCACGGGCTGAAAACCTGCTGCCAGCATCTCGTCGACCGTAGCGCCAACGACCGCGTAATCGCGGTCCACCGCAAGCAGTCCGAGCAGTTGGTCGCGAACACTGCCGCCGACTTGATAAGTTTTCATGCCCGGATTATGGCGTTGCCGGCGCGTGCTCCACGGACAAGTACGGACTGATGTTTTTCATGGCTCGCGCCACGTAATCTTCTTTCTCGCCGACCGGCGCAACATAGTGAAGCGCGGCCCTCGCCGCTTCCACCCCCTCGGTGCGCGCGATGATCCACGCGGCAAGGTAGGTTGAGGCCAGACAGCCGCCCGCCGTGGCGACGTTGCCCTGCGCAAAGAACGGTTGATTGAGCACCTCGACGCCAGCCTCAATCACCCACGGTTTGCTGGTTAGATCAGTGCATGCGGGTATCGTGCCGAGCAGACCCAGCTTTGCCAGAAGCAATGTGCCCGAGCACTGAGCCGCGACGAGCTGGCGCGCTGGATCGAGCTTGAGGCGCGCCATAAGCGCCGCGTCACCTGCGATTTCTCTCGTCTTGATACCGCTGCCCACAATAACTGCGTCAGCTTCGCCTACGTTGTCGAGCGACGATTGCGCGTGCACCGTCACGCCATTCATCGACGTAACCGTCGGCGTTGGGCACGCCAGCGTGACGCGCCAGCCGTGCCGCTTGATGCGATTGAGAACGCCGAGCGCGATCAGCGAGTCAAGCTCGTTGAATCCGTCGAAAGTAAGGATGGCAATATTCATCGCAACATTTTCCGTGACGCGCGAGTTGTTTTCCATAGGCCAGGCAAAAACGGCATACCCGCTCGCATCCGCTTTAGGGGGCACTTGATGTCGATCTGATTAATCGCGCAACCAACACCCACGCTGCGGCAGAAGCCAATAAGTGCTTGATGGTGTGCCCGCTGATCCAGCCGAGTGTCGAATGCATTTCGTGGTCATGCACCTCAGCGGTTTTCGCCAACACATACAGCACCACCGCGAAACCGTACCACAAGCGATCCGCCCGGTTTGCGCCATAAATTGCCTGCCACAAAGGAATCAGCACCAGAGGTGCAACTTGCAGCATTAGGTAAGGGCGCAAATCACCCCTGCCGCTTTGCTGACCAACGTACCACCACGCCACGCTTGCCACTGCAAACGCAGCCAGCCCAATGATTTCGAGTTTGACGTTTACGCTTGATACGAGTTGCGCACGAACACCTGCGAGAAGCCCGGCGCAGGCTAGCGCGATGGGCAACCGATCCCAGACCAAACGCCAATCATCAGGTGCGAGGTGATAGTAGGTCGAGCCAACAGAGGTGAACAGCAGGGCGATCAGGAACATGCTGTAGCCGACCCGACCTGCGCGAACGGCGGGATGATTCCGCTGCGGCCACAAACGTAGTGCGCCCCACAACGCGGCTATCGCAAAGCCCAGGTTCGACCACACGTCCGCAGCATGCGGAATGCCTGCCCACAGGGAGTGATCTGCAAATTCGTGATATCGCTCTGGTTGCGCGATGGGGCCGTGCAGGAGCATGAGCACGACAACAATTACGATTGCAAACGTCGGGACGTGGTGGAGGTGGCGTTTCATGGTGTGCGTCTTGCCAGATCGTTGTTGACAGCTGGATCATGCCGATCACTTTGCGCGATTACCACTTGATGCCCGCCGGGCTTATCTTGCGCGATCAGGAGTATCGCAACTTGATGCTTGTGTGTCATCGACAGCGGGGTGACTCGCGGGAATAAAGTCCGTCGGACGATCTTTCGTCGGCCAAAACGATGGGGTGAATTCGTGCTTGCCGGACAAATTCTCAGTACCAAATTCGCATCGGGTCTTGCCTGGTCAATCGATGAATGCATCCGTTCGAGTTGGCTGGTGTGCCACCAGTGCATGTACCGCCATCAGCGACGATAGCACGACCGAGTAGAGACCGATTCGCGTCGTCACGGCCTGCTTTGCAGCGGAAGCGGTCATCCATCTTGGTATCTGCACCGCTGCGCCACTTGTCGTCGAAACGGCCTTGCCCGAGGCGCAGTCACCGCCATTACGTCCAATCCGTCGGACGCTGCATCCTCATCCAGGACGCTCACCGCAGGACGTTCGCCGGCTATCCAGCCGAGCTGACTTTACGGTGTCGTGCGGATCTCGAATGCGGTCCTCGCGATGACCGCACAGTTCGCATCGATTCTGTCCTGCGATCGCCGAAATATGCAGCCTGTCCGCCGGTTCTATACCGGGTTCGCCGACTGCGTCCCGATTGTGAGCCAAGGTTAGTTCTGTGCAGTCAAGACCTGCTAGCCTCACCGCGCCCGCAGATTTTTCTTAATTTCCTTTAACTGATCCTTTGCACAGAGTAGGACCGTTCGCATGTCGAAAGTTTTTTTGAGCACGCAGTTATTTGTTCGGATCCTGGGACGGGCTGCGGCTTGCATGTCGGTCCTGCTTCTTGTTTGTTTAACGGTTGCGCAAAGCGCGCAGGCGCAAACGCTGACAGTGACCCGAAGCGATGACCGCAACAATCCGACTTGTGCAGCGGGTGATTGCTCATTGCGCGAAGCGCTCACCGCCGCAAATGCTGCTCCCGATGTCAACACGATTCAATTTTCAACATTGTTTGACACGCCGCAGGTCATCAGCTTGACCAATGGACAACTCACGATTAGCACGAGTGTGTCGATCATCGGCAAAGGGGCGAATCTGACGACGGTTTCCGCAAACGGCGCACCCCGCGTTTTCTACATCGGAGGGAGCAACGCGAACATCACAATTTCGGGTTTGACGATTGCCAATGGCGACACCAGAAACGAATCCGACGGCGGCGGCATACTGAACCAGGGTGACGGCACCGTCAACTTGATCGACTGCGCCTTTACCAATAACCGCAGCACGGTTTATGGCAGCGCGATTTATCGAGGCACCGGCGGAACGTGGAACATTACTGGCTGCACATTTTCCGGAAACAACGCTTTTCTAGGTACGATTCTTATAACAGGTGGTAACACCAACATTACCAACACAACGTTTTCTGGCAACAACACGCGCGGCTCGTCAGGCGGCAGCATCTTCAATAATGGCGGTACGCTGACTATTACCAGTTCAACGATCACCGGAAATACTGGGGGAGGCGTAGGAGGCGGCGTTTGGACAAACGGTCCCACATCGGTCAAAAACAGCATTATTGCCCGAAACAACGGGAATTTGGATCTGTATCGCAGTGCCAATACCGGCCTAATTTCCGGCGGCTACAATTTCGTTGGTAAATCCGATGGCACCGACGGCTTTACCAACGGCGTCAATAACGATCAGGTAGGCACAGTTGCGTCACCCAAAGACCCTCTGCTTTTGCCGCTGGCGAATAACGGCGGAAGAACCCTGACACACGCCTTATTGAATGGCAGTCCTGCACTTGATAAAGGGTTTTCATTTGGCTCGACCACCGACCAGCGCGGATTTACCCGTCCGGTCGATCTGGCAGCTTACACAAACGCGCCAGGCGGAGATGGAGCTGACATCGGAGCCGTTGAATCAGGGCAGCCGCTGACCTACAGTGTCACCAGAATAGACGACCGCAATAATGCGACTTGCGCTGTCGGAGATTGCTCACTGCGCGAAGCGATCACCGCGTCAAACGCCAGTTTCACTCAAAATGTGGTCCAATTTTCTTCTTTGTTCGACTCATCGCAAACCATTGTTTTAACCAACGGCCAGCTGACTATCAGCAAAAGTCTGTCGATCATCGGCAAGGGCGCAAATCTCACCACCATCTCGGGCAACAATGCCAGCCGCGTTTTCCTCATTCCGGAGAGTTTCCTGTACGTCACCATCTCCGGTCTGACCATCGCAAATGGCAACGGCGGCGACGGCGCGGGACTGCGAAACCTAAGCACCGGCGTCGTCAACCTGACCAACTGCGCATTCATAAACAATATAGCCAACT
>ENA-OBLH01000261-OBLH01000261.1-metagenomes-genome-assembly--contig:-NODE-261-length-18899-cov-4.73928_pt1 | contig 18899 bp, 16 predicted proteins | sample MGYA00153382_OBLH01 | MGnify analysis MGYA00153382
AAAAAAACGTATCGACGCTTTGCGCGCAACTATTTCGTAATTTATAGAAGTGCCCTTACGACAACACCGTCAAACCATGCTTCTTCACCACTTGAAGCAAGCGAAGCGCCATGCCGCTCGGGCGCTTGGCACCGGTCTCCCATTTCTGTACGGTTGATTCGCTTGTGTTGAGGTAGCGGGCGAAAATTGTCTGGCTGACGTGGTTGCCTTCACGAATCTTTTTGATCTGCTGCGGCGCGATTTCCTCGGCGGCAGTCAGGCAAGTTTCGTCGAATTCACGAAGCGTGGTTTTGCTGATCGCGCCAACGCGGTGTAACGCGTTGGCCGAAGCGTGAATCGCCTCAAACGCGTCGCTTTTGTACTTACGCTTTGTCGTCATTGCAAATCTCCAGTAAATCACCGTTGTCGCACAGTTGGGCGAGTTGATCGGGCGTTAGCGCTACGTACGCAGACGACAGTTTCCGGAAGGCTGTCAGCTCTTTGTCGTCGATATTGTCGCGCCAATCTTGCCAAACAAATACTCATAAATCCAGTGCTCGCGGCTCTTCGAAAGAATGATCGAGCGGTAGTCGTTGTTGCCAAGTCGCTTCTTGAAAACGCCACCACCCAAGTCGTCGCATCGACCCGCCTGAATTTCGCGAAAGGCCTCGCAGAGCATGATGTCGCTAATGCGAGCCTTCTTCGCGTGTTTAGCGAACCATGCAGTCTTAAAAGCGCGCGGATGGATTGGCCTTGCGTGCTTTGCAAGCATCGTTAATTGTAGCACTGGGTGCTATGTATTTCCACGCGCCTTTGGTCGTGCTCACAGATTCGGCCATTGCATATTGCGTCGGCACGGCGCATGCGACTTCCCGGTCAGCCGCCCGCAGGCGGCCCCTTAAGCTCAACAACATTGCCTTCCGGGTCGCTCAGATAGATCGACGGGCCTTCGCCTTCGGCACCGTAGCGCGATTCGGTTTCGCCTGCTGCAAGGCCGTGTTGGGAAAGGTGACGGCGAATTTCGGTTTCGTCGAACGGGTCTACGCGCAGGCAGAAGTGATCGAGGTTTCGCGCTTCTTTGCCCGGTGCTGCGCCGCCCATCTTGCCTAGTTTTCCGTCAACAGGAACGAGATCAATCAGTAAGCGACCGGCACGCAACTGCACCAGACCAATTTCGTCCTGACGGCGCTCCACTGTGCAGCCGAGCGCGTCGCGGTAGAAACGAAGCATCGCGTCGAGATCAATGACACGAAGTACAAGGTGGTCAATTTCGCGGATGTGGATCATGCTGCGGCTGACAAGAAGTGACTGAGACTTGTCATTTTGCACCGCGTAGCAAGTACTCTGGGTCAACACCCAGCATGCGGTGGGTTGCCGTGAACGCTAGGTTTCAAGTCCCGCCTGCGTGACTACGATCTGCAATGATTCGCGTGCTCGCTAATGCCTACTGCGCCACTGCGACTCCCAGTTCAGCGCGCACGCTGGGAGCACTTGATAGTGCCCAGCGCCAATGCAGGATTATTCCGCTCTGTCCGCCCGACTACTTTTTCGGCTCGACGCTTTGCGTCGAAGCAACCTTGCTCTTTACGGACACGGTGCCGTCGGCTTTCACGTTGAACTCGTAGGTAAGCAGATCAATGCGCTCTTCCTGAGGCAGCGAGACGACGTAGGATGTTGACGATGCGGCTTTGATTGACGAGATTCCGCCGCCACCGACGCCGCCGTAGTTGGTGGCTATGTCTTTGAGAATAAGCTCAATCATGCAGCGGTTGCGATACAGATTGCTGTTGGTATTTTGCTTTGCGGGAGTCATGGTTTTGCCATCCTTTTTCGGTGCGGACTTTGGGGTCGTCGGGTGAGCGCAAACCGCTGCATCGGCCCGCACGGGCGTTGACGTCAAGCCGCTCATCGCGATGACGCCGACAGAAATTGCAGTGAAGAGAATTTTCATATGTTGTCGCTGGTCGTGGGGACAATTGTGCCTGCTGCGCGCTGTACTTGGTCTCGGGTCAACGTTGTTACCGGGATTTTATGATCGTGCCCGCTTCGAGTTCAGTCGGCGTACGCGGGTAAATGCGACTCATCGACGGCGGAAACGGAACCAGCCGGTCAAGCGCACGCCTTGGCATCTGCATGAGTGTCGCCGACGGAATGGTGTACACCGTGGACGCTGGCTCTACTTTCACGAACTCGTTCATGGCCGACATCCACGGTGCCGCGTGCTCAGGGCGCAGCCGCATGCCTTGCCCCATGACTGAATTCTTGTCCACGTCGGCGATGCCATAGCAGCTACCGGCATTGGTGTCGCCCGCGACCGGGCAGTGCCCCTTGCCTTCGTCAACGTGGCCGAGGCCGAGCAAATGGCCCACCTCGTGCACATGCGCACGCTGCATGATCGGATTGCCTGCGGCGTCGGTGCCTTTCTGCACCGAGCGCGTGTCGAGGCTGTCGTACAGTGTTGAGTGGGAACCGAACCAGTTTTCAGTGGGGTCCAGCCGGACGACGTCGATGACCTGGTGATGAAAGCCCGCTGACGCTTCGCTGCCGACCAGGTCAAAACGACACCAGATGTTGGGCAGATAGATCTGCTTTCCCGCGAGGTAACCGAAGTAGCCAAGATTGTTTGACAGCCAGAATTTGCCGTGCCAGTAGCGCTCGGCAGACCGCACGAAGTTGGATTTCCAGGCGGACCATTCGCCGGGGGTCCACTTGATGATCTTGCGCGGCGTGCCGGAGGCTCGTCCATAGTCGTTGTAGTTTCCGCTGGCGGCACCACCGGTTGGATTGATCTGGCGGAAGCCCATTTTGAGCTTCAGCGTCAATTCAGCGTTGTTGCGGCTGTCGCACACGTCGGTGTTGAGTGTGGCATCAAACAAGGCAAGCTTCAGCGTCTTTTTCATGGTGTCTCGGCAATCTATAGCGTTGGTCGCAGTGAACAGTGAAGGTACCCGTATCGCACCGCTCGCGCATCGGCGGGCGGTGCCGTGTCGCACTCCTTGAGATGGACGGATTTCGGAGTACGCAAGTGACATCGCAACAGGGCCCGTGAATCCGCCAATAATGATTCGTTTAATCACTCAACGAAATGTTGACGGGAGCATACGCAGGCAAACTTTTTGGTTGTTCGCTGCCGTCGTTCCGGACGTGGTGGCGACAGATCAAACGGCTTCGACATCAGGAGCAGCTTTTCTATGGACGCACCGCTACATATGGGCAAGGTGCAGTTTTTACCAATAGTCGACTGTTAGCAGAATCGTGTACCAAGCCCATTGTAAATAAGGGTTTAAGCAAAAAGATATATATGTGACCAGCACCTCGGCACCTGCTGCAACGCACCTTAAGGATTGTCCAGATAGACATCGGATCGAATCGATTTACCACGCGCAAAATCCACAACGCACTTGCTGACACAAGCGGGACGAGTAGGTCCTGCCGCGCGCAAATCTGCGTGCGTTGTGCGACGTTCGTACGCAGCTATCCATGCAGTTGAACGCCGCAAATAACCACGCGACAGCGAACGCTCATAAAATTGGAGCATAAATTCCAAAGATGAAACAAGGCGGAGCCCATGACTGACACCACCAAAGTGCTATCGCTTAAAGAAGCCGCGCTTGACTATCACCGCTACCCGAAGCCGGGCAAGTTGGAGATCAGTGCCACCAAGACGATGACCAATCAGCGCGACCTGGCGCTGGCATATTCGCCCGGCGTCGCGTTCGCCTGCGAAGAGATCGTGCGCGACCCAGCGGAGTCGTACAACATGACGGCGCGTGGCAATCTGGTGGGCGTGGTGACCAATGGCACGGCAGTATTGGGTTTGGGCAACATCGGTCCGCTCGCAGCAAAACCAGTGATGGAAGGCAAGGCTGTTCTGTTCAAAAAGTTTGCGGGCATCGATTGTTTTGACATCGAAGTCAACGAGCTTGACCCGGACAAACTGGTCGACATCATCGCCGCTATGGAGCCGACGTTTGGTGGCATCAACCTTGAAGACATCAAGGCTCCTGAATGTTTTTACGTTGAGAAAAAACTACGCGAGCGCATGAAGATTCCGGTCTTCCATGATGATCAACACGGCACCGCCATCATCGTGGGAGCCGCAATCACCAACGGTTTGCGCGTCGTTGGCAAAAAGCCTGAAGACGTGAAGCTCGTGTGCTCGGGCGCGGGCGCTGCAGCGCTGGCCTGTCTCGATATGCTCGTTGCTATTGGCATCAAGCAGGAAAACATCTGGGTGTCGGACATCAAAGGCGTGGTCTGGAAGGGCCGCGTTGAGGAAATGGACGACAACAAAGCACGCTACGCACAGGTGACCGATCTGCGCACGGTTGATCAATTGCTTGACGGTGCTGACGTGTTTCTCGGGCTGTCCGCCGCGCGCGTGTTGAAACCGGAATGGCTTGCCAAAATGGCCAAGAGCCCGCTGATTCTCGCGCTCGCCAACCCCGAGCCTGAGATCATGCCCGACCTTGCAAAGGCGGCGCGACCCGATGCCATCATCGCCACGGGCCGCAGTGACTATCCGAATCAGGTGAACAACGTTCTCTGCTTCCCGTTCATTTTCCGGGGCGCGCTTGACGTCGGTGCGACTGTGGTGAACGAGGCGATGAAGGTTGCAGCCGTCAAGGCGATTGCCGACCTCGCCATGGCTGAGCAGAACGATCAGGTTGCCGCTGCTTATGGCGACACCGGATCGCTGTCGTTCGGACCGGAATATTTGATTCCCAAACCGTTCGATCCGCGCCTCATCGTGCGCATCGCGCCTGCGGTTGCGAAGGCCGCAATGGATTCCGGTGTGGCGACGCGTCCGATCAAAGACTTCGACGCGTACAAGCAGCAGCTCGCGCAGTTTGTGTATCACTCCGGCGCGGTCATGAAGCCGATCTTCGACGCTGCGCGCAAGACGCCGTGTCGTGTGGTGTACGCCGAAGGTGAAGACGAGCGCGTGATGCGTGCGGTGCAGGTGGTGATCGACGAAGGCATCGCCAAGCCGATCATGATTGCGCGGCCTGCGGTGTTCGAAAAGCGGCTGGAGCAATTCGGCCTGCGCATGAAGCCCGGCGTGGACATCGAGCTGATCAACCCCGAGCAAGACAGCCGCTTCCGCGACTACTGGCAGGAATATCATCGCCTCACGCAGCGTGCTGGCGTGACGCAACCGCTCGCCAAAATCGAGATGCGCCGCCGCCTGTCGCTGATCGGTGCGATGATGGTGAGGCGGGGCGACGCCGACGCGATGATCTGCGGCACGTACGGCACGCACGACATTCACCTGCACTACATCGATCAGGTGCTCGGACTGCGCAAAGGCGCGCACGAATACGCAGCCATGAACGGTTTGATGTTGCCAGGTCGTTTGCTGTTTTTGGTCGACACACATGTCAACTACGACCCGACCGCAGAGCAAATCGCCGAGATTGCCTTGATGGCGGCAGAGGAGTTGCAACGCTTTGGCATTGTGCCGAAAGTGGCGTTGCTTTCGCACTCAAATTTCGGTACAGCTAATACGCCTTCTGCGCTCAAAATGCGTCAAGCACTCGCGCTGATTCGTGAACGTTCACCAAGCCTTGAGGTCGACGGCGAAATGCACGGCGACGGCGCACTGGATGAAGGCATTCGCACCAAGATTTCTGATTCACCGTTGACCGGTTCCGCTAATTTGTTAGTGTTCCCGAATATCGACGCAGCCAACATTTCGTACAACCTGCTTAAGACCAGCGCAGGCAACAACGTCGCAATTGGCCCGATTTTGTTGGGCTGCTCGAAGCCTGTTCACATCTTGACCCCGAGTGCAACGGTGCGCCGGATCGTCAATATGACGGCGTTGGCTGTGGTGGATGCGAATAACGCAAGGTAGTGTTTTTTGGGTTTTGTCCCCTCTCCCGCCGCGCGAAAGAGGGCTGGTGTGAGGGCGGTGAAAGTCGCGTGATTCTGACCTTAAGCGAGTTGCGCCTTTCAGAATTTAGCGCCCAGATTGCAACGTAAACACCGACGGAAATCCCCCTCACCCCAACCCTCTCCCGCGCGCGGGAGAGGGGGCTAAACCACTGCGAGTCTGAGCAAAACTATGCACTCACAACCGACGCCGAGCGCTTGGTTCGTCCGCCACGCGACGCTAATCAGGTCTGAAGCCTGCGTCCTCGACTTGGCCTGCGGTCGCGGTCGTAACGCGCGCTTGTTCGCCACACGCGGAGCCCACGTAACAGCCGTTGATCGCGACGCCGCTGCATTGCAATCGCTTGCAACGACACAGAACGTCGCAACCGAATGCCGAGACATTGAAGACGACGCGTGGCCGTATGCAGCGGCATCGTTCGATGCGATCATCGTTTGCAACTACCTCTGGCGGCCCTCATTTGCATCGTTACTAGCAACGATCAAACCGGACGGCGTGTTGCTCTACGAAACTTTTATGGACGGAAACGAGCGATATGGAAAACCAACACGCCCCGATTTTTTGCTGCGATCAAATGAGTTGCTCACGCTGACGCGAGACACGTTTCGCGTCGTCGCCTTTGAGGAGGGTGATGAGCTTGACGAAGCGGGCCAACCGTTCGCCGTGAAGCAAAAAATCGCTGCGATTAAGCGCTGACGATCACCTCATTTTCCAGGCGCACTTTACCTGCGCGCACCGCATCGCCAAGCAACCAATCGGCAAACGCCTCATCGCTCATCCGGAAAAACTGCGCGTTGTAATCGCGATGTACGCCAATGCGGGCGACGTATCCAGGCAGATCAGCCACAGGCATACCGCCGCGCCACATCATCGAGTAAATGAACATGCCCTTAACCACGTTTTTGGCGACGCGCATGTCATCCGTGGCGAACAGTTCCAACTTCTCGCTAGCTCGTTTCAGCGCTCCTGAATAGTCCGTGAACATCGGGCCATGACCCGGAATCACAAGTGCTACATCTAACTCCCGCAATCGCGCGAAAGTAGCTCGTTGCGCGGCGAGCGGCTTCGGATCAATCGCTTGCGGCGGCACAAAACCGGAGCTGTTTTCCCACAACGCATCCGCCGAAATGAGTATGCGCAACTTCGGCGAATAAAACACCAGTGAGCCCATGTCATGACCCGGCGTGGCAATCGCCTGCCACGATTCGCCACCGAGCGGCACTGCCTGTCCGGGTTCGATGACATCGTCCCACGCAAAGCGCTCGGCTTCCTGATCCGCATAGGATAGAAATTGTTCCGGCGCATCCCAATTCACGAGCGCCGGTTGTTCGTCAACGGGCACTGTGATCGAGCAGCCTGCATGCAGTCGCTGAAGCTCTGCGTTGCCGCCAACGTGGTCGCTGTGAATGTGCGTATTGATGATTTTGGCAAGTGATGCGTCGCCCCAGCCACTCAAAACGGCATCGACTTTTTCAATCGTGATGTCGTTGAATTTGCCGTAACCTGAATCGATCAACGTAGCACTATCGCCGTCGCGAAACATGACGTGATTAGCGGATAGCCAATCGCGTTTGATGAAGCGCATATTCGATGGGAGCATCAGTCAGTAGCTCCAAGCAGATTTGCCGCAAACCCATGCAATTCAAGCTCCGCTAACAACTGCGTCACATGATTGCGATCCCGCGTTTCGAGCGTTAATTCAACCTCGGTGGACTTCACGCTGAACACGCCAAACAGGCGCTGATGCTCGACGTCCACCACGTTTGCGCCGGCATCGCCCACCACTTTCGTGAGCTTGGCCAGCGCGCCCGCAACGTCTGGCAAGCGCACACGTATGCGTACCAGTCTGCCTTCGCGCACCAGGTTCCGCATCAAAATACTGGCCAGTATTCGCGAGTCAATATTGCCGCCGCACAACACCACGCCAACCGTTTTACCAACGAAGCGTGCGCGATGTTGCAGCAGTGCCGCTATTCCTGCTGCGCCTGCGCCTTCAGTCACGGTTTTTTCAACGTCGATCAGCAGCGCGATGGCTTCTTCAATCGTTGATTCGTCGACGAGCACCACGTCGTTCACCAACGCACGCACAATCGTCAACGGCATTTCGCCAATGTCGCGCACCGCCAAACCTTCGGCAATCGTCTCGCTGCCCACGCGCACTTCCTGCCCGCGCAAGCGCTGCGCCATCGCGGGGAATGTTGTGGATTCCACGCCGATGATTTCGATGTCCGGCTTCACAGCACGTGCCGCTACCGCGCAACCGGCCAGCAATCCTCCGCCGCCCACCGGCACGACCAGCGTGTCCAGATGCGGCGCGGCCTCCAGCATCTCGAGCGCCAGCGTGCCTTGACCCGCGATGATGTGCGGATCGTCAAACGGATGCACGAATGTGTAGTGATATTTTGCCGCCAACTCACGCGCATGCTGCGACGCTTCAGCCAATGTACTGCCATGCAAAATCACTTTCGCGCCATGGCCTTCGGTGTTGCGCACCTTCACAAAAGGCGTGTAAGCGGGCATTACAATCGTCGTCGGAACGCCCAATCGTCCCGCGTGATACGCCACGCCCTGCGCATGATTGCCCGCGCTCATCGCAATCACGCCGCGTGATTTTTCCTCTGTGGTGAGAAGCAACAATTTGTTCAGCGCACCACGCTCCTTGAAGCTGGCGGTGAACTGCAAATTCTCAAATTTGAGCCACACTTCGCATTCAAAAATGCGCGATAGTGTTTTCGAATGCAGGCACGGTGTGTGCTCAACCGCACCTTTGATCCGGTCGCGGGCGGCTTGCACATCCGTCAGTTTGACGGGTAGGTCGGTAGTTAGGTTCATCCTCAAGGATTCTAGTGAAGGGCACGTCTAGAAATCCGGTTTTTGGGCGAATTGCGGCGTTGCGCGGTGCTCGCAATCCTCATGTACCTCAACGTACATTCCGGTCGCTGCGCGCCCCGCGCCTTGCACTTCATCCCGAAAAACGAATTTCTAGAAGCGCCCTAAACACTGACCCAAGTCAATATCAATTTTGCGAGCGCGTGCGACTCTCCGCCAATTCATCATTGGTCGGTAGGGAGAACTCACATGTCGCACGCAAGTCTGCGCATCATCCGCGAAGAGCACGCCGCGCTGGCGGCCATGCTGCAGTCACTGCAACTGATGGTGGAGCGTGGCCCCAAAAAGGATGTGGATCGTTTCTTCTCGGTGCTGCGCGCGATGTTGTTTTATGTGGACGAGTTTCCGGAGCGGTTGCATCATCCGAAGGAAACAGAGTTGCTGTTTCCTAAAGTGGCGCAGGCGTCGCATCATGCTGCCGAGGCAGTAAAAAAGCTTGATCGCGACCATGCACGGGGCGAAGCAGCGGTGCGCGAGCTTCAACACTTGTTGCTGGCGTGGGAGTTGATTGGCGAGACGCGGCGCGGCGCATTTGAGGGGGCCTGCCTGCGCTACGTCACTTTCTATCTGGATCATATGCAGCTTGAAGAAACGGTCATCCTGCCTGAAGCGGAGCAGTGGTTGAGCGCGGAAGAATGGCAGGAGCTTGACGATGCATTTGAGAGCAATCGCGATCCGATATTGGGAAAGTACCCTGCGGATCCCGCTTACCAGAGGTTGTTCGCGCATATCGTATTGAACGCACCGGCACCGATAGGGGTGGGCGATGACGCTTAAGCGGGGCACGGGGGCTTTTCATGGACGGGAGTCTGAACATGCCACATGAAAGTCTGCGCATCATTCGCGAGGAGCACGCGTCGCTCACCATCATGCTGCAATCGTTGTCAGCGCTGGTTGAGCGCGGTCCGGGCGACACAGCGTCGGACTACTTTACGGCGCTGCGGGCGATATTTTTTTGTATCGACGAGTTTCACGAAGCGCAGCATCATCCGAAGGAATCTGAATGGTTGTTTCCCAAGGTCGCCGCTGCGTCGCAGGAGGCAGCAGACGCGGTGCGCCTGCTTGATCAGGATCACGCAACCAGTGAAGCGTCCGCGCGGCATTTGCAGCATTTACTGCTGGCTTGGGAGATGATCGGCTCGACTCGACGCGCAACGTTTGAGTCAGCGTGCCTCGCCTTCATTGCGCATCTGAGTGAGCACATGGCGCTGGAAGAGCGGCTCATATTGCCGCAAGCGGAACGCAGCCTGAGCGCCGAAAACTGGCAGCAACTGGATGATGCGTTTGCGCGTTGTGTTGATGCGAGCGTCAGTACCTATCTCGCTGATCCCGACTACGCAAGCCTGCTCGCGCGAATTCGGCGGTTGGTGGGGCCACCGTCTGTCCAGTAATCACGCTTTCACGGGCAGCAGCTTTTACCTAAACGCCTTATTTCGCGTGGGCTTAGTTCACAAAATAGCTCAAGTCGATTTTTGGCAAAACATGAGCTATGCCTTATGCAAACGCCATTATGTTGAAAAGCTATAACGTGTTTCCGCCTACGTGACTATTGCTTTACTGGCGCGCGCAACAGCGAAACAGCCAACCCGCCGAGCACCAAAACAGCCAGACCCAGCACGCCCCACAATATCGCGGAACGGTTGAGTAGCTCGCTAAGCGAATCTTTAGCTGTTTGTCCTGCCGTACGCGGTTTTGAATCAACCGTGATGTTTGTGGCCTGCAGTAGCGGTGTTGCGAACTCGGCACCCAACGCGTAGTTCGGCATCAAGGTCGCGACAGGCAGCGACGCCGATGCAAGGCCTGCTTTGCCAGTGACAATTGAAAATGGCCCGTCACCAGTGGCGATAAAGAGCACCTGCAACGGCGGATACTCCAGCGCGAGCGTCAGCGGCACGCCGGTCAGGCTGTAGCCACGTAACGCCTCGACGCGCAGTTGTGAGGCGAGTGTTGCGTTAATCGGCAGCGAGGGGTTGACGCCGTCGATGCCAGACGTTCCGGGTAGGCGGTACACCACTGTGCTCGCGACGTGCTGCCAAGGGTCGCCGGCGCGTGCTCTCGTGAGGATGCGCACGGGCATCAGCGCATTATTCGCGGTTGTTTGCAGGCGAACGCCGGCGGCTCGCATACCCGTCGAGAGCGCCCATTCAGCTGCGTTGTCGGCTGTGATCACGGGCGCGCCGAGGGTGATCGCGGTGGGTTGCATTGTTTTGACCGACCCCGCGCTAACCGTCGTCAACGCGACAATCTGCGCGGCACCGGACGCGTTTGATGTGAGGCGAACATACTGATCCTTGAAGCTCTGCGCGACGGGCAAGGCGACCCGACGATTGCTCGGGCCGTCGTTACCGAAATCGAACACTGGCGCATCTGACACCAGCGTGCGCCACGACTTGAGATCGGCGCTGATGTCGAGCGAGACTTTCACAATCGTGGCATTGGGCAAGGCACCTTCGAGCTCCACGGCGCGTACTTCAGTGTCCATCTTTCGAGTGTCGAACAGCAAACCGCGTGGCTCCGGTTTCGTCGTCGCAGTGGCTTTAGTTGCCGAGTATTCGATGACGCGACGGTTGGGGCCTTCTTCGATACGCAGTGTCGGCGCGCCGGAAGTAGTGGACGTCGTGCTGGCGTAAATTGGCAACGCAACCAGACGTTTACCAGGCGCATCGGCGCGCGCGATGGCTTCAGTCGACGCGTCAATCAACGCATGCGGCAACGACACACCGCTCGCGTTGAACACACGCAAATCACCGCCGTTAGCGCCGCGCAAAGCGGCAATCGACGCAGCGGGCAATGCAGCACGGACGATGGATGCGCCCGGTGGTGAAACTACCTCAGCGCGGGTGGTGAAATCGTTTGGTGATTGGGCTAAGGTAGTTGACGCTAAGAAAACCGCAGACAGAAGCACCGCCGCTGTTCGGCCCCCTCTCCCGCAAGCGGGAGAGGGTTGGGGTGAGGGGGGCGTGTTGAGGATGAAGGTTCGTTTAGACGAACGGTGTACGCCGATGCAACCGCGCAACGCCGCAAAGAAGTTACGCCACTTCATGAGCACTCTCCAATTTAGCCACCTTCGCTACCGCTGGCGGCATCGGCGCAAAGTACCCCACCACCACCATCAAAACCCCCACGCCGATGAACGCCACAATACGTTCACCACCGCCGGAATTTTCGAGATCAACAATCAGGAGCTTGATCACCGTGAGCGCCAACAACGCGGCCCCCGCCTGCCACACCACGCGCTGCACTCTTTTGTGCGCCCACACCATCGCGCCAACACCGAGCAGCGTCCACAACATCGAATAGCCCGCCTGCACAAAGAACGAACTGGCCAGCGCGCTGCTGTTCCACGCGATGTCCCGGAAGTGATGTGCAAAGCGCAACCACACCGTATTAACCACGATGAACGCAGCGAAGGCGAGTACACCCAGCGCAATGCCACCGCGCAATGGCGACGCCGATGAAACCAACGTTGACGCGCGCAATCGCTTGAGCCAAAGCGCCACGCTCGCGATACCCAGGAAGGCGCAAAGATCAACGGGATTGAGCAACGGCACATACGGCAGTGGCGCGGTGTTGCCGCTCGCCGTCACGGCCACAATCAGCGCGCCAACAATGGTCAACGCAGCCACGCCGAGCCCTGCATGCACCGCATACTCGCGCTGAAAACGCTCAAGCGGCCAGCCGGTTGCGGGCTCAGCCCACACACGGCCTGATGCCAGCGCCATCATCACCAGCGTGCTTGCCAATAACAAAATCACCGCCGCCCAATCGGTGTAGCGCACCTCTCCAGAGTTGGCCGCACGATGCAGAAATCCGCCGATCAACAGAATCACCAGCAACGTGTTACCCGCATGCACCACGCGCCACCAGCGCTGCGGCGCGAGCGCATCCACTCCGCGCAACATGATCAGATGCAACATGAAACACGCGGGCCACAACAACAGGTCGAAGTACAACGGCGCACGCGGATTGGCCAACACATACAGCGCAGCGCAGGCGATCAGAAACGGCAGCACGACAGCCACCGGAAAGCGCGCGCTCGTCCAACCCGTCTTCCGCCACGCGAGAAACGCGCAGAAGGCGAGCGCGACGAAGATGAACGTGAACCAGCCGAAGCGCGTCACGTCAGCCAACTCCAGTGCGGAGGACAGCACCTCAGACCACACCCCGAACAATGTCCACGCAAAGCCCACGAGGAAGAACAGCACGCTGCCCGAGTCGATGAGCGAGGTGTCTGTTTTTTTGCCGTTCGCTGCCGCCGCTTCCGTCGCGGCAGCGTGTTGCTCACGCGACGATGCGTACGCCCACCACGAAATCGCGAAACTGCCCAGCGCGAGCATCAGCGTGCCTATAAAGTGGCTGTTGGCAAACGGACGCGCTGACGCAACGTGATGCTCGTACTGTACGAGAAATGCGACCGCCGCCAACAGCTGCATCGCTGCGCCAAACGCCTGACCCATCCAGCGCTTCTGCTTCATGGCAAGCCAGAACACGCCCGCGCCTTCAATCGCCCAGATAGCCGCCGTGAGCTTGCCATCCAGGGCGAGCGGCACGGCGAGCGTGGCGAAAATCAACGCCAGTGCGGCGTAGCTCAACGTGAGCCATTGCGCTAGCGGATGCGAGCGCGAGCGTATCGAAAATGCGAGTACGACATAGACCGCGCTCAACACCACAGCAGAGATCGCCGCGCCGTATTCAACGTGCGACACCAGTTGCGTTTGCAGCGCGAAAGCCACGATGGGCGTGCCGAAAATCAGCATGCCATCGAGCGTGTGGCCTTTGACTTCCGGGGCCGAAGGTGAATGGCGCAACGCATAAAACAAACCAATCAACACATAGATCGCGAAGAACGCAATCAGGAATGGCTGCGTCGTCGCATAGTGCTCCGGCGCGTACGTAAGTGCACCCCAAGCGGTCGCCACGATGAACGTGGACAGGAAGCCCACCAGATTGAGCGCGCGCCACGCCCGCAGCCACGCGACCACGCCGATGGCGACGTTCAACAACAGGTAATAACTGAACAGCGCGATGTGGCTGCCTTGCCCCGTCGACAGCAAAATCGGCGTAGCGAACGCGCCGGCAAAACCGACCAGCGCCAAGGTCTGCGCATTCGCCAAAATCGCGAGCAACGTCGACAACGCGCACACCAGCGCCATCAATGCGAAAGCGGCCAGCGGCGGAATCATCGCGTACAGTTTGTAGGCGGCAAACACCGTCAGATAAAGCACGGCAACGCCCGCGCCCTGCAGCAGCAACGCATAGTTTGAGCGAGTCGCATTGTCAGTGTTTGAGCGTGCCAGCCGAAAGCCTTGAACCAGCAGCACGATGCCCACGATGCCGATGGCGGCAAGCCGAAATTCAGGAGGGAAGAGTGCGTTGTCTGCGGCCCATTTCGCCAAGAATGACAGGCCGATGAACAAGACGACCGCGCCCACGCGCGCCACCGTATTGCCACCCAGCAGCCAATCTTTGGCGCGGGTGATGAGCGTCTCGATGATGTTGGGTTTGGCGGCTGCTTTTGGCTCCTGCGTCGCAAATGCAACCGGTGCAGTCGACACAACGGGCTCGGTGGTCGGGCTTATCGCTTCTGCGTTTGTTGGTGCCGTCGCATCGTTCGCAAATTCAGGCCATGCAGGCATTGCGCCTTCCGCCGTTGCGGGTTCGAGAACTGGTTGCTCGCTTGTCGCAGCGCTGACCGACGGCTTCGGCAGTCCGACCGCGACGGGCAGTGCCAGCGGCTTTGCTGCTCGCGCCACCTCGCTACGCACCGCCTTACGCAGTGTCCATCCCGCCAGCGCCCCCAATATCGCGCCAACGATCCACTCAAAATCTCCCCAACGCGAAACAAACACGCTGAGGATCGCCCCCCAAATTGCGCCCCAAATTATCACGATATTTCCCGCGACTCAGCCTGAGTCTTTGATGTCAATAAGATGACGATAACTGCCCGCCAAGACGAATACGAGATTAACAGCAATCGTCGCGTTTTTTGATACCTGCGGTTAAGGGGGCTGGACGACGTTTACTTCAACGCGTAGAAAAACTCCCGCACCATCCGCGTCCTGTCTACCAGCAGCGGCACGGGTCGCTCAATCTTCACCTTGTCCTGCCCATGCAATCGATAACGCCCATCTTTTTGGATCAGCGCGATCAGCTTGATCGGTTCGAAGTTTGGTTTTGGCTTGAAAGAGATGATGGTGCGCTCGGGAGCGCTGTCGATTTTCTTCACGCCCAGCGCCTTGCCTGCGATGCGCAATTGATGCGCGGCGACGAGTGATTCCGTAGGCGGGGGCAACAGCCCGAAACGGTCGATCAGTTCTTCCTTCAGGTCGTCGAGCGCATCATCAGATTCACAGTTGGCGAGGCGTTTGTAGATCACCAGTCGCTCGTGAACTCCCGCACAATAATCGCCGGGGAGCAACGCGGGCACATGCATGTTTACCTCAGTGGTGATGCCTAACGGTTCGTCAAGGTCGGGCTCGCGACCTGCCTTCAGTGCCCGCACGGCTTGGTTAAGCATTTCGCTATACAGCGCGAATCCGATCTCCTGCATTTCGCCGGATTGATTGTCTCCGAGCACTTCTCCCGCACCGCGAATTTCGAGATCGTGCATGGACAGATAAAAGCCCGCGCCGAGGTCTTCCAGTTGCGTGATTGCTTCGAGGCGTTTCTTGGCATCAGCACTGATCGCGTCTTCGCCGGGGATCAGCAAATACGCATACGCCTGATGATGCGAGCGCCCGACGCGACCACGCAGTTGATGCAATTGCGCCAGGCCAAATTTGTCGGCGCGATTGATCAGAATGGTGTTGGCGTTGGCCACGTCAATGCCGGTTTCGATGATGGTCGAGCACAACAAAATCTGAAAGCGCTGCTGGTAGAAGTCCCGCATTACGCCTTCAAGCTCGGTGCCGCCCATCTGGCCGTGGCCGACACGTACGCGCGCCTCGGGCACCAGCGCTTCAAGGCGCTCGCGCATGTTCTCGATGGTCTCGATTTCGTTGTGCAGAAAGTACACCTGACCACCGCGTTTCAGTTCGCGCAGGATGGCTTCACGAATAATGCCGTCGCCGCCTTTGGCCACGAAGGTTTTGATGGCTAGACGCTTCTGCGGCGCTGTAGCGATCACACTGAAATCACGAATGCCTTCAAGACTCATCGCCAGCGAACGTGGGATCGGCGTCGCGGTGAGCGTGAGCACATCCACCTCGGCGCGCATCTTTTTCAGTTGCTCCTTTTGCCGCACACCAAAGCGGTGTTCTTCGTCGATGATGACAAGGCCCAAGTCTTTGAACTTCACGTCGGGTTGAATGAGCTTGTGGGTTCCAATCACCAGATCAACGGTGCCCGCTTCAAGTCCGGCGACAGTCGCCTTCACTTCCTTCGCGGAGCGAAAACGCGACAGTTCTTCGATGCGAATCGGCCACGCTGCGAAGCGATCCTTGAACGTGTTGTAGTGTTGCTCGGTGAGTAGCGTCGTGGGCACGAGCACCGCCACCTGCCGCCCGCCCATCAGAGCGACGAACGCGGCGCGCAAAGCCACCTCCGTTTTGCCAAAACCCACGTCGCCGCACACCAGGCGATCCATTGGTTTCGCGGCGACCAGGTCCTGAATCACCGCCTGAATCGCAGCACTCTGGTCGGGTGTTTCCTCAAAGCCAAAACCGCTGGCAAAGTTTTCGTAATCGCTCCAATCGACCTTGAACGCATGGCCTGTACGTGCTGCGCGTTGCGCATAAATGTTCAGCAGTTCCGCAGCCGTATCGCGCGCCTGTTGCGCCGCTTTTTTCTTGGTTTTCTCCCAATGTCCGGAGCCCAGCGTGTGCAGGGGTGCATGCTCGGGCGACGTGCCGCTGTAACGCGAGATCAAGTGCAGGTTCGAGACCGGGACATACAACTTTGCGTCACTCGCGTATTCGAGATGCAAAAACTCGTTCGGCCCGTCACCCAGATCGAGCGACACCAATCCACGATAACGACCAATGCCGTGCTCCTCATGTACCACCGGATCGCCGACTTTGACCTCCGAGAGATCCTTCAACATCGAGTCGATGTTGCTCGTCTTCGCTCGCTTCTTGCGCGTGGCTCGCGTGGTGCTTGGGTACAACTCGGCTTCGGTGACGAAGCTCAGTTTTTCGTGGACGAGAATCGTGCCGGAGAACAGCGGTGCAGGCGTAATGCAGAACGATTCCGTCGCGGCCATAAACGCCGCGAAATCGTCGACTCGGTGCGGCGCGAGGCCATGCTCGACAAACATCTCCTGCATCGTTTGCAGACGGCCTGCGCTCTCCGCGCAGAGCAGCACGCGACCTTTGTTTTGGGTGGCATTTGCAAGGAAATCAGCGAGTGGGCCGAGCGGGCGTTCTTTGCGGCGGTCGATTTCTAACGGGGGGACTATGTGCGCTATTTCAGAGCTGCCGGTCTTAAGCTCATACCGAGAATAATTTTTGAGCGCATGCAAAAAATCATCCCTCCCAAGGTACAACTCCGCAGGTTCAAGCAGCGGTCTCGCGCTATCGCCGCGCAACAGACCCCAGCGCTCCTTGGTTTCACGTTCAAAGTCGGTCAACACCGCATGCACATCACCCAACACGGCGAAAACCGCATCGGCTGGCGCATGATCAAACAACGTTTCAGCGGCCTCAAAAAAAAGCGGCAAGTAAAACTCGACTCCCCCCGGAAAAATGCCGTTGGTGACATCTTTGTACGCCGCTGCACGCGACGGATCGCCTTCAAACACTTCACGAAAGCGTTGGCGAAACTGTGTGCGACCCGCGTCGTCCGTCGGGAATTCGCGCGCGGGTAGCAGTGACAGTTCGTTGACTGGATACAACGTGCGCTGCGTGTCTGGTTCGAATGCCTTGATCGATTCGATTTCGTCGTCAAACAAGTCCAGCCGCACTGGCAATGTGCCGCCCGTCGGATAGATGTCGATGATGCCGCCGCGCACTGCGAATTCGCCTTGTGACACCACCTGCGTGACGTGGGAGTATCCACCTAATGTCATCTGCTGGCGCAGCTTGTCGACGTCGAGTTTTTGGCCCTTTTTGAGTTGAAAAGTGCGCGCTGCGATGTAGCTGCGCGGCGATAACTTTTGTGACGCCGTCGTGGCGGCGACGATCATCACGTCGCAGGTGTTGGTGGCCAGCGCGTACAGTGCTTTCAGGCGATCACTGACAAGGTCAGGATGCGGCGAAAAGTGATCATAAGGCAGCATCTCCCAATCAGAGAATTCACGTACGCGCAGCGTCGGATCAAACCATGCAATTTCGAGCGACAAGTGATGCACGTCCTGCGCGTCGGCACAAGTCACGATTAGCGTGCGTTTGACCTCAATCAATGATTGCGCGAGGCGCACAAACGCCAGCGCAGCGGCGCTGCCAGCGGGGCGGGCCAGTTGCGCACGTTCGCCAGTGCGTGGAAGAGGGGGCAGTAAAGAAATAGCGGGCAAAGCAACACCTCACGAGAGGCGCTGCCCCACGCGATACTTGGGTAAATCGAGGATAGGATTATAGGAGGCGGCTACCTGCTCGCGGCAATCGCAGCGCTCGCCGCCCCCTGGCAAAAGGAACGGTCTTTACTGCGGCGAAGACCGCAACGGCGTCACTTTGCCATCGCCTACTAAAAACTCAACGCGTAAGGTGGCGGTGCCCTTTTCGTCCTTGAACGTGTAGCCGATGACGGCGATTTTTTCGCCTGCTTTAATCGGTGTCACTTTCCACGCATCCATGCGCGTGATTGGCGCGAATTCAACTTCCCATACGGCATCTTTGCGCGTTGGTGCTTTGGCTGAACCAATCACGGTGACCGCGTCCACGTTCGCTGATTGCTTGGGTATCGCAAATCGGGCGAGCGCCGCGGGAGGGGCTGCGCGGTTGACTTCCAGCATCACCTCGGCGTGTGGGTTTTGCCACTTGACGCTCTTCACAATGCCTTCCAGATAAATCGGTTTGGTCTCATCGAAACTGCTCCAGCCATGATGCGCAAACGCGACGCTGGCGATCAAAGCGGAGGTTATGGAGACTGCGGAAAGAAGTGCGCGAAACATGATGACCTCTTCAAAAAATTTTAGGAAGCGCTGAGCAAGTGAGCGAGACGGATGCAGTACAAGGCGTGTGGCGCACAGGAACCGCAATGT
>ENA-OBLH01000262-OBLH01000262.1-metagenomes-genome-assembly--contig:-NODE-262-length-18872-cov-5.69857_pt1 | contig 18872 bp, 17 predicted proteins | sample MGYA00153382_OBLH01 | MGnify analysis MGYA00153382
CCCCGGACGCTATCTCGACAGCGCGATGGAGGGGGCCAACCGCGCGGCAGCGCTGACCAAGCGCCTGCTCGCCTTTGCCCGTGCCGAACCGCTGCTGCCGAGCGCGACCGACCCCGACGCACTAATCGCGGGCATGTCCGACCTGCTCGACCGGACTTTGGGCGAGCGCATCACTGTCCGGCACCTTGCCCGCACCGGTCGCTGGTCGATCTTTGCCGACCGCCACCAGCTCGAGAACGCGCTGCTCAATCTTGCCGTGAATGCGCGCGATGCGATGGAGAACGGGGGTATCCTGACAATTGCCACCGCACAGGTTGTCGTTCGCCCCGGCGATGTGGCCGAGCTCAACCCCGGCGATTATGTCCGGCTGACCGTCAGCGACACCGGCACCGGGATCGAGCGCGCGGTGCTCGACCGGATTTTCGAACCGTTTTTCACGACCAAGGCCACCGGCAAGGGAACTGGTCTCGGGCTGAGTCAGGTCTTCGGATACGCCCGCCAGTCGGGCGGGACAGTGACGGTCGATTCGATAGTCGGGACGGGCACGACGGTTTCGCTCTACTTGCCGCGCCAAACCGGCGAGACAGCCACGCTTTTCGATGGCACCACTGATACGGCTCCGCTCCCGCCGTCGCACCCTGCAAAAATTCTGGTGGTGGAGGACGACCGCCGCGTCCTCGCCGCAACCGTCGATGCATTGACCGAACTGGGCCATATTCCGGTCTCTTGCCTCGGCCCCGACGAAGCCGCCGCGCAATTGCGCCGCCACCCCGATATCGGCCTTTTGCTGTCCGACGTGCTCATGCCGGGCCAGACCGGCCCTGAACTCGCCGCCGATCTGCGCGGCTTCCGCCCCGATTTGAAAGTCGTGTTCGTCACTGGCTTCACTGGCGACATTGCCAGCGGCGCAGCGTTTGGCAGCGACACTGTCCTCCGCAAGCCATTCACCATCGGAGCACTCGGCGCGGCCCTTAACGCAACACTGGGCGACACGACGCAATATCGCACCGCAATCGCGGCGCTGGAAACTCGCGCCGCAGCTTGATAGGGAAGCAGCGCGTCGTCCCGACGCGCCGGACTTGTGTGACCCTTTTTTCCGCCACCGACCGCTATCTTGCGCGCCTGATCTTCCTGCCGCTGGTCGGGTCGCTGGTCGTGGCCGCGATGCTGCTGGTCCTCGACCGGATGCTGCGGCTGTTCGATTTCGTGGCGTCGGAAGGCGGACCGGTTAGCGTGGTGTGGCGGATGCTGGCCAATCTGTTGCCTGAATATCTATCGCTCGGCATCCCCATCGGGCTTTTGCTTGGCATCCTGCTCGCGTTCCGGCGGATCGCGCTGTCGTCCGAACTCGATGTGCTGCAGGCAGTCGGACAGGGGTATAACCGGATGCTGTTCGTCCCCTATCTCTACACAATTGCGCTGGCGGCGGTGAATCTGGGCATCGTCGGCTTTGTCCAGCCGGTTGCGCGCTTTGCCTATGAGGAGCTGCGCTTCGAACTGCGCTCGGGCGCACTGGGTGCGTCGATCAAGGTCGGCGAGTTCAACAAATTGGGCAAGGACATGACCCTCCGCATCGACCAGAGCGCCGACGAGGGCCGCAATCTGTCGGGTATTTTCGTGATGGCGCGGCAGGGCGGTGGCAAATCGCTGTCAGTCGCCGCCGAACGCGGCCAGTTTCTGGCGACCGACGACAAGGACGTCATCATCCTGCGGCTGACCAACGGGACGCTTGTCCACGACCAGCCGGGCTTTCGTGCTCCGCGTGTCCTGACCTTCACCGCGCACGACTTGCCCATCGACCTGCCCAAGATCGAAGCGTTCCGGAAGCGCGGCGAGAAGGAAACCGAAATGACCTTGCCGCAGCTGGTCGAGACCGGGGGCAATGACGCCTTACCTCTTGCGCTCCGCAACGAGGCGCGGTCCAATTTCCATTACCGCATCGCCGAAGTGCTGATGATGTTCCTGCTGCCACTGCTGGCGATTGCGCTTGCGGTGCCGCCCAAACGCTCGACGTCGGCGCTCGGCGTGTTCGTTTCGATTGTGATGGTTGTGACCTATCATAAGGTCAACGAATACGCGCAGGGGCTGGGCGGAGCGCTCGGCGTCGTCGATCCGTTCATTGCATTATGGGTGCCGTTCGCGCTGTTCGCCGCGCTGATCCTGTGGATGTACTACACCATCGCCTTTGTCCCCGGCGGCCAACCCATCGGGGCGCTCGACCGCGTCGCAGGTAAAGCAACCAAGGCCGTACGCAGCCTGTTCGTGCGAAAGCGGTAACGATGCCCGAATTCTTCCCCTCGCGCACCGTCACGGTCTATATGGCGAGGCTGTTCCTGACGCGCAGCTTTGCCGTCCTCGCGCTGCTTGTGCTGGTGCTACAGGCGCTCGATCTGCTGGGCGAGAGCGACAAGATATTGTCGGTTCCGGGCAACGGACAGGCCCAAATTCTCGAATATATTTCGCTGCGTTCGCCCGGCATCGTCCAGCGGTTTCTGCCGTTTTCGGTGCTGCTCGGCACGCTGATCGCGTTCATGCAGCTGAACCAGAACAGCGAAGTCATTGCGTTGAAGGCGGCGGGGCTGTCCGCACATCAAGTGCTCGCGCCGTTTATCGTTGCCAGCCTGTTCGTCGCCGTCATCGCTTTCATTTTCAACGACCGGATCGTTGCCCCCGCGTCTGCCAAGCTGTCAAAATGGGAGGCGGTCGAATTCGGCCCCATCCCCGATGCGCGCGGCGGCGTGACCAATGTCTGGGTGCGCGACGGCGACGACCTGATCCACGCAGATATTGCCGCCGGACGTGGCATCGGCACGCGGCTGTCCAATGTGTCGGTCTATGACCGGTCGGGCGGCGTTCTGAAATCCGTGGTCGTGGCGAAGAGTGCACGCCCGCTCGCGGGTGGCTGGGAATTGACCGACGCGCAGATTTTCGATGTGGCAACGGGTACGCGCCGGACGCTCGGCACGATGCGCGCCGCGCAAGGGGTGCGCCCAGACCAGTTCACGCTTGCTTCGGTAGAGCCGCTTGGGCTGTCGTACACGCAGTTAAGCCAAGCTATCGACGACCTTGATGTCGCAGGTCGCCCGACCGCATCGCTGCGCGCCAATTTGATGCACAAGATTGCAGGACCGCTCTCGACCGTGCTGATGCCGCTGCTTGCCGCAGTCGCCGCGTTCGGCCTTGCGCGCTCGGGCAAATTATTCGTGCGCGCCATCATCGGCATGGCGTTGGGCTTTGCCTATTTCGTCGCCGATAATTTCGGACTGGCGATGGGCAATCTTGGTGCCTACCCGCCGTGGCTCGCCGCCTGGGGGCCGTTCGTGCTGTTTCTGGCGCTGGGCGAGGCGGTGCTGGTGCGGACGGAGGAGTAGTCAATCGATTATCTTGAGGTGACCCTGTCCACGGTTGACGGCATCCGATGACATGCGCGCATCAAGTGTAATCAAAAGCCCGCCGCGCGCCGACGCGAGTCCGAGCAAATAAATGTCAGTCAGACGTCGATGTGATCCGAGCCGGTCGACGTTGAATATTGTCGAATCGGTGAGGCTAAGATGGTCCGGCCAAAATTCATAACCCTGAAGCAATGAAAAATAGCCCAGAGCTTTGACGGTAATCTCTGGTGCGACGGTGTTGGGATAGGCGGATTGGGCAATAATCCGGATCGCTCCGTTTTCAACGATCGGGCAAGTCGCCCACGCGACATGCCCCTCTGTATCAAACCAATCGCTGGCAACCGCATGGTGGAGATTCGACGGGTCGAGCAGCGCGATCAGGACGCTTGTGTCAAGCAGGGCGCGCACTATTCAAATTCGTCGCGTAGTTTGTTCACCAATTCCAGTGTTGCACGCCCAGCGCCCGGACCGACAGGAAGCAACGGAAATCCATTGCGAAATCGCAACTCTTGCTCAGGAACCGAGAACGATGTGCGTAGAACTTCAGAAACGACACTACCCACAGGCTTCCGCTGACGTCGGGCCAGTTCGGTCGCGACGCTCAACACATCGTCGTCAATGGTCAAAGTCGTTCGCATAGCTCAAACATCATGCATCACGCATCATCTGTCAACGGGTCAGGTTGGTGAACGCCCGCGTATTGTGCTTGCTGCCAGCCGCCCGACCAGTCCCGGCAGTCCAGCATAATTGCCCTTGTGGTAGGGCGACTCCGCACCGACTGCCGCAGACACGCGGCGATGCGCTTCGCCCAGCGCGTGATAAGGCAGACTCGGCAACAGGTGATGCAGCGCGTGGTAGCGCAGACCGACCGGTGCCCATAGCGCGGGCAGGAACGATGGCGGCGGTACGTTCACGCTGTCGAGATACTGCGCGGTGACAGTCATAGCTTCGCCCTCGTTCTCCCACAGATGCGCGACGAGCGTGCGGACCTGATTGAGCAGCATCACCATCGAGGCCACACCGACGCCGATCAGGAAAACCCGCAGCGGCACGACGCCCGTCGCCACGAGCGCGATCAGCGTAATCGCCCAGACCGAGCACGCCGCCTCCTGCCAGAACCACTGCCGCTTCAGCTCGCTCTCGGGCGCACGGCGGCGAAAGGCCGGATTGATCTGTAGACCCGAATAGCGCTGCACTACCATTTCGCGCAGCTTGGGCGACAGCAGCGATAGCGGCGTCAGAACGCCGAAGCGGACCAGCACCGCCAGCGGCGCGAGCATCGACGCGACGACAAACAGCGGCAGGGTCCATGGCTTCATCAGCGCAAGCGGCAAATACTCGGGGTCTTCGGCCGTGCCATAGCGCGTCCGCGCGTGATGCAGCGTGTGGACGCCCTCATACATGAACGACGGCACCAGCATCGGTACACCGATGATGGCGTTCCAGCCCAAGCGGAAGCCGGGGACTGTCGAATGTTTGATATGGGTCAATTCGTGGATGAAGCTGCCCGCGCGGTAGAGCGCCAGCACCGCGATTACAGCTGCGGCAATCGCCCACCCGGTCGGCAGTGTCATCGCGCCATAGAGTGCTGCATAGCCAATTCCGGCGGATGCAAGCAGATCGCCCCAATAGATCAAAGGCTTGGCGGTGTTGATATCACGCGTCAACTCCGCCGCTGTCCGTAGCATCGCCACGTCATCGGGAATGCGCGTCCGGGGCGAAGTTGACACGGTCCAAGGGTCCGAATCCGGCACCTGCCGCTCGAAGGAACCCGCCGCGTTCGTCTCGGTCATCACCTGTGCCATGGCCGGAATATAGGGCCGGGAGGAGAGCGATGCCAGTGGCAGACGCAAAACACCCGCTTGCCCTTTGTCCGCGTGCCAGCGAAAACCTGCGTGACCCCAAGCGAGGTAACGCCGTTTTGAACATTCGTCCCGTCCAGACCAAGGCCGACCGCACTGCCTTTGTCGATCTTCCCTACCGTCTCTATGCGGGCGACCCCAATTGGGTGCCGCCGCTGAAGTCCGAAGTCTACGGCCTGCTGGTCCCAAACAAAAACCCGTGGTTCGAACACGGCGAGGCGCAGCTGTTTCTTGCCGAAGCCGATGGCCGCATCACCGGTCGCATCTCCGCGCATATCGACCATCTCGCCCTGTCGCAGCCGCCCGAACAGGGCATGGGCTCCGGCACTGGCATGTGGGGATTCCTTGAGGCAGAAGACGATGCGACCGCCACGGCACTGCTGGCAACCGCCGAAGACTGGCTGCGCGCCAAGGGCATGACCAAGTCGATGGGTCCGTTCAGCTTTTCCTATTGGGACGAAGTCGGCCTGTTGATCGAAGGGTTCGACCATCCGCCCACCGCGATGATGGCCTTCAACGCCGCGCCCTATCAGGGCTGGGTCGAAGGCGCGGGCTATGCCGGGGTGCAGGATCTTTTCACCTATGCGCTGCCCATCGCCGACGGCTTTCCAGAGCTGGTCAACCGCATCGTCGCGGCGGGCGAAAAGAACCCGCGCATCCGCATCCGCCGTGTCGACAAACGGCGCTTCGACACCGAGGCTGCGATCATCATCGGTATCCTCAACGATGCCTGGTCGGACAATTGGGGCTTCGTTCCGTTTACCGACAAGGAGATCGAATATGCGGGGAAGAAGCTCAAGCCGCTGGTGTTCAACGACCTGATCCGCATTGCCGAGATCGAAGGTGAACCCGCAGCGTTCCTGATGTCCATCCCCGACATGAACGAGCAACTGATCGGCTATGGCGGATCGCTGCTCCCCTTCAATTGGGCCAAGCTGCTGTGGTGGCTCCGCAAGCCATGCTCGCGGACAGTGCGAGTACCACTGATGGGCGTGCTCAAGAAGTACCAGTCGTCGCGCGTGGCGAGCCAGCTGGCTTTCATGCTGATCGAACATATCCGCCGCGATGCTGTCACCAAATATGGCGCGCAGCGTGGCGAATTCGGTTGGGTGCTGTCATCGAACGGCCCGATGCGCTCGGTCGGCGAGGCCGTGGGGGGCAAGGTCAACAAAGTGTACCGAATTTATGAAAAGGAATTGTGATGTCTCGGATGACGTCCTTGGCCGAACGCCGCGCCGGTTTTCGCAAGCTGCATGAGCGCGGATGCTTCGTCCTGCCCAATCCATGGGACATCGGCAGCGCGCGGCGGCTGGAAAAGCTTGGCTTCGCGGCGATTGCTTCGTCGAGTTCGGCGGCGGCGCTCGCGCTCGGCCTCACCGATTACCAGATCGACCTCGAACAATGCCTCGATCACCTGACGATGCTGGTCAGCGCGACCGACCTGCCGGTCAACGCCGATTTCGAGAACGGCTTTGCCGATACGCCCGAGGGTGTCGCCGCCAACGTCACCCGGGCGATTGCCACCGGCATTGCGGGTCTGTCGGTCGAGGATCAACACGGCGGCGCGCTCTACCCGCTCGACTTCGCGGTCGAGCGCATCGCGGCGGCACGCGCTGCGATCGATGCCACGGGCGAAAACGTCATGCTGGTTGCCCGCACCGAGGGGCGACTGTGGGGATTATCGACCGCGCAAGAAGCCATCAACCGGCTTGTTGCCTATGCCGCTGCAGGTGCCGATTGCCTCTACGCCCCCGGCGTGACCGACATCGAAGAGATCGCCGCACAAGTGCGCGCCGTCGCGCCGAAACCGGTGAACGTGCTCATCATGAACACGGAAATGCGCGTTGCCGACCTTGCAGCGATCGGGGTGCGACGGATCAGTGTTGGCGGCGCACTGGCGAATGCGGCGTGGCGCGGTTTCGACGAAGCGGCAGAAGCGTTAGCGGTGCAGATCGTTTGACGTTGGTTCGTCTGGTCTTGATGGCTTCCGGACCGGCTGCTTTCGGTCAAACTTTGATTAAGGCGGACATTGCTCGCGATAGCGGAAGGGCTTGGTCTTGAGTGCCGATATCGGAAACAGTGGATACGCCGACGAAGCGGATGAGTTGGCTATTCAGTACGAGAGTTTCTCATTCGAGGACGCTCACGGTAGCATAATTCACTTGCTACCCGCCGCTCCGGCGCGGGTCATTGATATTGGCGCGGGTACCGGACGCGATGCCGCAGCGCTGACAGCGCTGGGCCATCATGTCACGGCGGTTGAGCCGACCAAGGCACTGCTTGAGCACGCATTTCGGCTGCACCCCGGCAATCAGATCGAGTGGATTTGCGACAGTCTGCCAGCGCTAGCCCAGGTCAGGGGGCAGTTTGATGTTGTGATGCTCACCGCTGTGTGGATGCACTTGGACCTCGGTCAGCGCCGAGCGGGAATGCGCCGCATAGGTGAACTGATGAAGATCGGCGCGATTCTAACGATCACGCTACGGCATGGACCGGTGCCCCGTGGTCGGCGCATGTTCGATGTGACGCCCGGCGAGACGATTGAACTTGCCGCCGGTCAGGGACTGGACTGTGTGCTTCGGCTGGAAGAGACCGATGGGGTGCAAAATCGCCCAGGAATTTCTTGGGATCGACTAGTGTTCTCTCGGCGACCCTAAACGAACGACGGGCTTACGGATTGGGTCGTCCATTCGCTGCCCGACCGCAAACTCGTGGGGTGCTGACCGTCGGCTTTTGCGCGTCACCTGATAAAATCAGGCGCTATTTCGCTCTTGGTCCGACGAGTTCCATCCATTCAGCTTGAGTTCTCGGCTGCTCTTGCAACGTCGGCACGTCGTCCGGGATGACAATCCACGACTGCTTGCTTCCAACCCACAGATGAGCCGCCAAAACTACCTCCGAGCTCCGATCGAGAGTTCCGCAGCGTAGGGACGCGAAACCCGGGCGCGTGTTATTCTCGGCAAACACCCGGACTTTGCATTTTGCACAGCCCCAGATTGTCGAAATGGCACCGCTCGGCTGCTGATAGGAGCCGCTGTCTAGTTCGCCCTCGACTTCGAGGTCTTGCCTTGCAAAGAGCATATGCTCGCTGAACGCACTTCCGGTGCGCGACTGGCAATCTGTGCAGTGGCACGCGTAAGGTCGAAACCGGAATCCGTCTCGCAAAGTATAGCTGACGTTCCCGCAGACGCACCGGCCCATCAATTCGCCTTCCATTGATCATCGCTCCATGTCCGCTCGCAATAAGGCTAGCAGGATTGGCTACGTCGCAACAGTTGTAGGGAGCGGGTAGTCGATTTTCGTTGCGTGAATGGCCCAAAATTGACGCGTAGTGAGTGTCACAACGGTTTAGTTTTGACACCGCCGTCCTAAAGGCGCTTCCGAAGAAAAAAGCGGATGTTCTCACCCGGCGAGTTGTCGAGTTCCCCAAACGGCTCATACCCGCGCTTTTCGTAGAAGCCGCGCGCCTGAAACGAAAAGGTTGTAAGCCACGCGTTAGCGCATCCCCGTTCCCGCGCGATCCGCTCCGCTTCATCCATCAACGCCGAGCCGTAGTCGTGACCCTGCAAATTTTCCGGGACGACCAGGAACTCCACATACAACCAACGTAAAGAGGTTTGGCCCCACAGTCCGCCGATCGTCCGCCCCTTATTGTCGTTAAGCAGAACCGCAACCGGTTGTGTGTCCACGGGATAACCGTTTCGCGCGTTGAAATCGGCAAGCGGACTCCGCACTGCTTCCCGGTGCTCGGCCGTGGGTTCGTCCGGGGTTACGATCCAGCATTTCATGTTATCGATCGACGCTGCCATCTGGAAATCTCGTTGCCGTAACTAGAACTTCACCAACGTGCTATCTCAGCAATATGAACGGTCAAAACCAGTCGGTTCTGACACCTTCCAATCCCTACCCCAACACCACCCATGTCGGTGCATGGTCGCTGGCTTTCTCGCGGCCCCGATACTCGCGATCCACACCGGCACCGACCAGCCGGTCCGCCGCCTCGGGCGACAGCATCAGATGGTCGATACGGAACCCTGCGTCGCGCGGCCAGGCGTTCATTTGATAGTCCCAGAAGGTCCACATCTTGGCGGTCGGGTGGCGCGCCTTGAGGGCGTCGGTCCACCCTTGTGCGTTCAGTCGCCGAAACGCGGCGCGGCTTTCGGGCTGGACCAGCGCATCACCGGCAAGGCCGCTCGGCGACCAGATATCGGCCTCGGTCGGCACGACATTGTAATCGCCCGCCAGCACCACCGGTATCTCAAGTGCCAACAGTTCCGCCGCGCGCGCGTTCAGCCGGTCCATCCAGCGGAGCTTATAATCGAATTTCGGTCCCGGCTGCGGGTTGCCGTTGGGTAGGTAGATGCTGGCCACCCGCACGGCCCCAAAGGCGGTTGGCACATCGGCCTCGATATAGCGGCTATGGTCGTCCTCTGGCTCACCGCCCAGCCCCTTTTGCACTTCGACCGGCGCGTCGCCGCGCGACAGAATGGCGACGCCGTTAAAGCCTTTTTGCCCGTGCCAGATACCGCGATAACCCGCCGCCTCGATATCGGCGACCGGAATGGTCTCGTCGCTCGATTTCAGTTCCTGCAAACAGACGATATCGGGCTTTTGCTCGTCGAGCCATTCGATCAGGCGCGGCAGCCGTGCCTTGATGCCGTTGACGTTGTACGTCGCGATTTTCACTAGATCGAGAAACTCGATCCGCAGCCGCATCCGCTCGCTGCATTGGGATTGGTGACGCGGAACGCGGCACCGCCGAGCGATTCGACATAGTCGACTTGCGCGCCCGCGATCAGGTCGAGGCTGACCGGATCGACGACCAGCAACACACCGTCGCGCACGGCAATGCTGTCGTCGGCCTCGGGGGCATCGGCGAGGCCGAATTTATACTGGAAACCGGAGCAGCCCCCGCCCTCGACCGACAGGCGCAGCAGCGCAGGCTTGCCCTGCTTGGCGGCGATGGTCGCAACACGGCGCGCGGCGGCTTCGGTCAGATCGACGGTGTTCATATGATGGAGATAGGCCCGCGCCGCGCCAGCAGCAAGGCAAACCGCCCCAGCGGCAAGCTATTCGCCCTTGGGGCCGCCCATCGCCACCTTGCCGCGCGACTGCATCGCGACGAGGTAGCTCGCCGATTGCAGGAACGGCATCGGGTTCACTGCATGGCCGTCGAGCCGCACTTCGTAATGGAGATGTGACCCGGTCGAACGACCGGTCGAACCCATGCGCGCGATCAACTGTCCGCGCGTGACGCGGGTGCCCGGCTGGACGAGCATTGCCGACAAATGGCCGTAACGGGTCTGGATACCCTTGCCATGGTCGAGTTCGACAAGGTTGCCATAGCCGTTCGCCCATTGGGCGCGACCGACAACACCATCGGCGGTTGCATAGATCGGCGTGCCGACCGGTCCCGAGATATCGACCCCGGCGTGCATCGCTGCACCGCCCCGGAACGGATCGCTGCGGACGCCGAAGCCGCTAGTAAAGCTGACCGCATCGACCGGGCGCAGCGACGGAATGGCAACGATGCCCTGCTGGAGTTGTTCGAGGCGCTTCCATGACTGGAACATCGCGCGGAAAGCGGGGTCGGACTGGCCCTTGCCAGCAGCGGTGTTCGACGAAGCAGCGGGCATCGGCTCATAGGGGCCGCCCATTGCGCCCGCGACCTTGTGGAAGCGACCGGCATCGATGCCGAGCTTGCCAAGCGCCTGCGCTGTCGCCTGATAGCGTGCGTCATTGGCGGCGGCGAGACGGGTCGCCAGCATATTCTGCTTGCCCTCCGCCGAGGCCAGCGGCGCAAGCACCTTGCCGATGACCGGCGTGGCCACCGGCACACTTGCGGGCATGGCGGCTGGCATTGCGCCCTTACCGGTCACGAGCGCATCGAGCATTGCCTGACGCACTTCGAGGCGCTTGGCATGATCGGCGGCAGCGGTGCGGATCTTGGCCATTTCGGTTTGCATTGACGCGACCTGCGCGTCCATGCGCGCCACAGCGGCATCGCGCGACGCCGCAGCGCTCACCGCACCCGCGACGGCAGGTACGCTGATCGCAAGCTGGGCGACCGACAGCAACGCCAGCGTCAATGTGGTGGCACCGGCGGTGGCACCGGCAACCTGGACTTTAGCGGAAACATGAACGCGGCGCATGGTGCTACCGTCATGGAAAAACAGATCGCGTGCCCGAAAACTTGTGCTGAATTTTGTGCGGAGCACGGACACAAAATGGTCCCGTCCGAAAAAGCGACCCAAATCCATCAAATCCCCCGCAACCGTTCTTAAGGGTAAACTGGAACAACTCGTTACCTATGGCGTTCTGCGGATAGCGACCCGTCATGCCTTCAGCTTCAGCGATGGAGTTGGACGAGACGACAATTCGGTTCAACCGGCGCGCGTCGGGCCGAACCCGTCGCACGACGAGTCGATTGCACAAACGGAAATTTGTCGAGTCGCGGTCTGACTGCGCTGTCAGACTGTCGCCGCCGCGAGCACCGATTCGGCGTGTCCGGGCACTTTGACCTTGCGCCAGACCTGCCCGATTCGCCCCTCGGCATCGATCAGAAACGTGGCGCGCTCGATGCCCATATACTGCCGCCCATACATCGATTTTTCGACCCATACGCCGAACGCTTCGCACAAGCTGCCGCCTGTGTCGGCGGCGAGCGCCACCTGCAGATCGTATTTAGCGATGAACTTGGCGTGGCTCTTCACGCTGTCCTTTGACGCGCCGAGCACGGCGACGCCAGCCCGTTCGAATTCGGGCATCAACGCGCTGAACGCCTTGGCTTCGTTGGTGCAGCCGGGGGTGTCGTCTTTGGGGTAAAAATAGAGGACGAGCGGTTTGCCGCGATACGCCGCGATGCTTGACCGGCTGCCGTCGGACAGATCGAATGCTGCATCAGGGGCCATCGATCCAACGTCAGTCACGCGCGTTCTCCTGCTTCGGCCAATACGGCATTCCAGTGCCGCGACACGCCCTGCCGCGCTGCGTCGAGTCGGGCAAGCAGATCGGTCCAATCGCTGGCCCCACACGACCGGGCGACGAGCGTCTGGCTCGCCGGGACCGGGGTGCCAAGATCGGGGGTCACCAGCCGCAATGTCACCAGCAGACGGGTCAGCAAATCATGCGCGTTGCAGAGTGCAGGCTCAACCAGCCCCGATGCCGCCAATGCCGCAATCGCAACGCGAAGATCAGGGGACAAACCTTCGCCGCTCGCCAGTTGCGCGAAATGCACGGCGAATTCCAGATCGACCAGACCGCCTTCCTCAAGTTTCACGTCGAACGGTCCGGCGGGCGGCTTGTTCATCGCGATGTCGCCGCGCATCTTGACGATATCGCGCAGTAGCACGTCGCGTTCACGCGGCAGTCGCAGGGTCGTCGCCACGATGTCTGCAACTTCGGCCCGCGCCGCTGCCGACCCATAGACCGGTCGCGCCCGGGCAAGCGCCATATACTCCCATGTCCACGCGGATTCGCGCTGGTAGCGGGCGAATGAATCGACCGATGTCACCAGTGGTCCCTGTGCACCCGACGGGCGCAGCCGCGTGTCGATTTCGTACAGCCCGCCTGCCGCCGTCGGCACCGACAGCGCCGCCGTCACCCGCTGGCCCAGCCGGTTGAAATAATGCGTGGCCCCGAGCGGACGCGCGCCGCCGGATTCGCCCGCAAAATCGCCGGTGAAGAGGTAAACCAGATCGAGGTCCGACGCATGGGTGAGCAGCCCGCCTCCCATTCGTCCGAGCGCCAGAATGACAAGTTCGCACCCGGCGATCCGGCCATGCGCGGCCTCGAAATCGGCGATAATGCGGTCGCTAACCGCAACAATCGCCGCCTCGGCCACGCGCCCGTAACCGGCAGCCACATCGATGGGGTCGGCAGCCCCCTCGACGATCTGTGTGCCCAGCGCAAAACGATATTCGCCGACGATATGGCGGACCCGGTCGAGCAGCGCCTCGGTATCGGTCGCTCCGCGTGCCGTCATTTCGGCGACCAGCGCGGCGGCATCGGGCACCGGACCCAATGCCGTCCGGTCGATCAGCCGGTCGATCAGCGCAGGCTGCATCGCCAGTGCATCGGCCAGCATCGGCGCATGGCTGAGGATATCGACGAGTAGCGCGCGCACCGCCGGTTGCGCGTCGAGCAGGCGGAACAGATTAACCCCGCTCGACAGCCGCCCGAGCAAGCTGTCGAGCCGCACCAGTGCCGCGTCGGGATCGGGCGCTTTCGACAGATCGGCCAGAATATCGGGCAGTAATGCCTCGAACGCGGCCACTGCTGCGGGGCTACGGATTGCCCGCACGCCCCCCGAACGCCACCGCTCGATCCGCGCCGCAGCCGCCGCTGGATCGACAAATCCGGATAAAATGTCCCGGTCGGATTGCGGCGACGTGTTCTCCTCATCCTCGCCCTTGTCGAGCCCATCATAGGCAGCCCCCACCGCTGCGACCGGCGCGCGCAGCAGGTCGAGCAAGTCATCGCCGCCGGCAAGCCCGTGCAACCGCGCCACCGCGTCGAGCGCGTCCGGCTCGACCGGCAGGCTGTGCGTCTGGCGGTCATCGATCATCTGCAACCGGTGCTCGATGGTCCGGTAGAGGCCATAGGCATTGCAGAGCATCAGGGCATCGTCATCGCCGATCCAGCCTGCCGCCGCAAGCGCCGCCAGTGCGGGCAATGTTGCCCCGTCACGCAACGCGGGATCGCGTCCACCGTGGATGAGCTGGTGGATTTGCGCGTAGAATTCGACTTCGCGGATACCGCCGCGCCCGCGTTTCAGGTCGTAACCGGGACCGAAAACCTGCCCCTTGTGATGGCTGCGGATCGACCGCGTCAGCGCGCGGAGATCACCGATTGCGCCGAAATCGAGGCTGCGCCGCCACACGAATGGCTGGATCGTATCGAGAAACTGCTGCCCCAATGCGACATCGCCTGCTGCTGCCCGCGCACGGATGAACGCCGCGCGTTCCCACGCCAGCGCGCTCGATTCATAATGGGCAATTGCGGCATCGACCGGCAGCGCAATCGGTGTGGCTTCCGACGCCGGACGCAGGCGCAAATCGACGCGGAACACGAAACCGTTGCCGTCGCGCGTCTGCAACAGATCGACGACCCGGCGTACGATTCTGACCGCAGCTTCGGCAGGTTCCTCGCGCGACCTTCGCGGCAGTGTTTCGGGGTCATAGATAAAGATCGGATCGATATCGGAGCTGTAGTTGAGTTCGCGGCTGCCATGCTTGCCGAGTGCGATCACCGCCAGTCCCTGCACTGGCGCGCCGGGAACATGCCCGCCGATGGCCTCGGCAATCGCCATATCGAGCGCGGTATCGGCAAAGGCGCTGAGTTCACCGACCAACCGTTCGAGCGGCCATAGCCCTGCCAGATCAGCGAGTGCCACGACCAGCATGGTCCTTGCCCGCATGACCCGCAACTGCCGCGCGACATCGCCGTCCGGCGGGGCCAATGCCAGCGTTCGCGCAGCTTCGACGTTCGCTATAGCCGCAACAATTTCGGGATGCTGTTCGATCAACTGCCGGAGAAACGGAGCATTTTCCGCCGCGCGGGTCACTGCTGAAACAATTGCTCCGGCACCCGGCGACCCATCAGAATGCGACAATCTATCCCTCCAAAGGGAAACTTCGCCCGACGACGCGCGTTAGCTGAGTATGGAACCGGTGATCATCCCCGACAAGCTACTGCCGCATGCTCTGGCACCTATTGCCATTCCCGCACCCCGCGCGAGCGACGGTGCGGGCAGTGCGCTCCGCCGCGCGTTTGCGGCACCGGGCGCCTTGCCGGAAGACATCGCGCATCTGCTGCGCGCCTTGGATGCGATCCCTAGACGTCGCGCTGGCTGAGACTTTCGACTTCGGCCATGATCGTGTCGAGCGCGCTTTCCGGCCCCCGGTCGTAGCTGGCGCGTGGCTCCAGCGTATTGTTGTTCATCAAAGCTTCGAGCGCGACACGACCGCGCGCGACGCGGCTTTTGATCGTGCCGACCGCCACACCACAGATTTCGGCGGCTTCTTCATAGGCAAAGCCGCCCGCTCCGACGAGGATCAAGGCTTCGCGCTGCGACTGCGGCAAATGCTGGAGCGCACGCTGGACATCGCCGAGCTCGACCTGCCGGTCCTGTCCGGCTGGGGCCGCAAGCAAGCGGTCCGCCGTCAGATCGTCCCATTCACCGGTAAACCGCGAACGCCGCATTTGCGACAGGAACAGATTGCGAAGGATGATGAACGTCCAGGCACGCATGTTAGTGCCCGCCTGGAACCGCGCGCGCGCGGCCCAAGCCTTCATCAGCGTTTCCTGCACAAGATCGTCGGCAAGGTCGCGGTTTCCCGACAACGAACGCCCGAACGCGCGCAACTGGGGAATGACCAGCCCGAGTTCGGCGCGAAACTCGTCATCCGACAGCGCGATGCGTTCGGCATCGCGGTCGAAGCCCGTATCGGGCCTCTGCGACTGCATGATCAACCCATCCAGCCCATGGCGACGACGGTGGCCAGCAACGCAACGACCAGCAGCATCGATCCACCGAGGACATAACGCATCACGCCCGGACCGGTGCCTGCCCGTGCCTCGGTGGCAGTTTCGTGGATAGGTTTGTCGTCGTTCATCTTTTGCTCCCGAATAACGGGATAACGCCGCGCCCGCACAACCGGTTCCATCACGCAACCGGAACGGTCGCCTCATCGAAAAACAGAGCCTGTGCGATTGCCGCCTTTACTGTCGGGCGCTGAAACGGCTTGGTGATAAGGAAAGTCGGCTCAGGCCGCTCGCCGGTCAACAGACGCTCCGGAAAAGCAGTGATAAAAATGACCGGTACCGGAAATTCGTTTAGGATGTCGCGGACGGCATCAACGCCCGAACTATTGTCGGCAAGCTGAATGTCAGCGAGGACAAGCCCCGGTTTGGTGGATTTCGCCATTGCCACCGCTTCGTCGGCAGTCACGGCGATGCCGGCGACTTCATGGCCGAGGTCGCGCACGATCGTTTCGAGGTCCATGGCGATCATCGGCTCGTCTTCGATGATGAGCACGGTCGCGCGGGTCTGTGATTCGATATCGGAGAGAGCCTCGGCGACAAGCGCATCGACTTCGTCGCGGTCGCAGTCGATCAGATAGCCGGTGTCGTCAGCCGTGAAACCCTCCATGGCGGTCAGCAGCAAAGCCTGACGTGATCGCGGCGTCATCCGCGATAGTCGTGCGCGGGCGACGGCGCTCCGGTCGCCTTGACCGTCATCGTCATCGCCGAGATCGACGGCGGCGGACGCCCAGATGACCTGGAATGTCCGGTACAGCCCCAGACGGGCATCGACGTCGGTTGGAAACTCGTCCGGCGCGGCAACGATTGCCTCAAGCGTGGCGCGAACATAGGCGTCGCCCTGCGCCTGGTTGCCGGTCAGCGCACGGGCATAGCGGCGCACAAACGGGAGGTGGGGAGCAAGTTGTTGACCCAGGCTCATAATCGAAATCGTCCTTTGAGCGTAATGTCCGCTTGTGTCGGACAGGCACCGGTCATTGCAACCCTTATCGCTCCGAAATCCCCCGGACCGTTACGGATACGAAATTCCCGCCGAGGTATGGAACCAACGAGCGACATTTTAGTTTCATGGCGCACGGCATTGAATCCTGTGCCGTCAGGCGTGTGTTGCAATCGACGATAAATGCCGGAACTATTTTGCACATTGCCGATCCGGCTTTCGGTCGGCAGTCTGGGTTTCAGGGGGAAAAGTGATCGAGCCGAAAGGACAGACTGCGCTGGACAAGCCTAGCCTCACTGCCGGAGCGCGTGCCCCGTCGGAGTGCGACACAGCGGCACTGCCACCGAAATCGGGTTCGAACGATGTCGGGGCAGCTCTTCGAAATGCGTTTCGCGCGACGGTCGATGAGGACATCCCGGCGGAAATGCTCGATCTGCTGCGGCGGCTGGACTGATCGCCGAAGCCGTGCGCCCCGTCGGTCGGCGCGGGTGGACCGCATGGTTTGCGCGGCTTTCGACGAGCCAAAAGCTCATTCTGCTTCTCACTTTGGCGCTGATGCCGCTTGGTGCCATCGCGCTGATCGCTTCACTGTCGTCGGCGCGAACGGCTGACACCAAACGCCGCGCCGATTTGCAGGTTGCCGCCACGGAAGCAGCGCGTAAACTCGGCGCGGAATTAACTTCTGACATCCTTGCGCTCCGCGCGGCGGCCACGGCACTCGAGACATCGACCGATGCCCGCCAGCCCTGTGCACGCCTAAATGCGCTGTTGCCAACCAATCCGATGCGACAGATTCCTGCGGCGCTTTACGGCCCAGGCAGTTCGGCATTGTGCGCCAGTCCCAGCCTCGACGGCCCGCGCCCGTCGATGCCGCTGTACGCGCAGGGGCCGGTCATCCGGCGGTCGGGCGACCGGCTCGACATCATCGTTGCGTCGCGCGGCGGCGGCAATGTTGCGGTAGCGAGGTATACCACGGTGGCGCTGGCGCAGTCTGCCCGACCCAGCGGCTTTACCCTGCCGTACCGGCTGTCCATCGACGCCGATGGCGGCATGATCGATATCATCGACGCTGCCGACGACGGCCTGCTCGAGCGCACCGAATCAACCACGGTGCCGGTCGGCATCGGCAATTTGCAGCTCGGCATGACGGTCCGAGCCGCGCCCTTCGGCGCGGTCGAGGCATTGCTGGCGTTCCTGCCGCTGTTGATGTGGGCCGCAGCGGTGTGCGTCGGCTATTATGTCGTCGACCGGTTTCTGGTCCGACCGCTCAAAGCGTTGCGCGCCGCCGTCGGCAGCTATGAGCCGGGATCGTCGCGCCTGACCCTGTCCGAAACCCCCGCAACCGAGATCCGCGACCTCGAATCGAGCTTCACCGGTTTCGCTGACCGGCTGGCCGAGCGCGAACGCGATCTCGAAACAGCACTGGCGGATCAGGTCAAGCTGACGCGCGAAGTCCACCACCGGGTCAAGAACAACCTGCAAGTCATTGCCAGCCTCATCAGCCTGCACGCCCGCGGGAGCACGATGAGCGAGGCACAGGCCGCCTATGCCGCGATCCAGCGCCGCGTCGATGCGCTCGCCATCGTCCACCGCAACCATTATGCCGAACTCGAGCGTAATCTGGGTATCGACGTGCGTACGTTGGTTAGCGAACTCGTCGCCAATTTTCGCGCCAACGCCGGACAAAATGGCGCGGCGCCGGTCGTGACTGTTGCGGCACCCGCGCTAACGGTGTCGCAGGACATCGCGACGCCGCTAGCCTTTCTGTTCACCGAACTTACTGAAATGGCGCTATTTGCCGATACAAATGCGCCGATTGCCATCGCAGTTACCGAAAACGATGGCGGCGGCACGGCGTGCATGTCGGTCACCGCCACATCGCTGGCGCGGCGCACGACAGTGGCAACCGATCCGTCGCTTCGCATCGTCGATGCGCTGGCACGGCAACTAAGGTCGCCGCTCGACTATGATGCGGAAACCGGTCGTTACGCGATTTGCTTCGCGCTAATCGACGTCGCGTTGCTCGACTGAAAGATTTTTTTTGCAAGCCGGGAACCCGACGGCAAGTCGGTCGTTTTCCAAGGCGGACGACGACCTTTTGCCCCCCCGCTTTCGTCGTCCCAGTCACGGGTCCGG
>ENA-OBLH01000264-OBLH01000264.1-metagenomes-genome-assembly--contig:-NODE-264-length-18698-cov-5.68433_pt1 | contig 18698 bp, 16 predicted proteins | sample MGYA00153382_OBLH01 | MGnify analysis MGYA00153382
TCGATGCGCTCAAGCGTTTCGACGTCCGAGTGCATGTAGCGGACCTTGATACCTGCTTCGTGGAGATACTCAGTCAAATCCTCGGCCATCCGCTTCGTCAGCGTGGTTACCAGCGTGCGGTACCCGGCCGCGGTCGTCTTCTTGATCTCGTTGATGCAGTCGTCGACTTGGTCCTCGACCGGCTTGATCTCGACGGGCGGGTCGATGAGACCTGTCGGCCGGATGACCTGTTCGGCGAACACACCCCCGGTCTGCTCCATCTCCCACGGCCCCGGCGTTGCCGACACGCACACCGTCTGCGGTCGCATCGCGTCCCATTCGTTGAAGCGCAGCGGGCGATTGTCGATCGCTGAGGGCAGGCGAAACCCGTATTCGGCGAGCGTCAGTTTGCGCCGGTGATCGCCTCTGGACATGCCGTTGACCTGGCCGATGGTGACATGGCTTTCGTCGACGAACAGCAGTGCGTTCTCGGGGAGATACTCGAACAAGGTCGGCGGCGGCTCGCCCGGCATGCGGCCGGTCAGGAAGCGGCTGTAATTCTCGATGCCGTTACACGCGCCGGTAGCCGCGATCATCTCGAGGTCGAAATTGGTGCGCTGCTCCAGACGCTGCGCCTCGAGCAATTTGCCCTCGATCACCAGCTCCTTCAGCCGCTCGGACAGCTCGTGCTTGATCGCCTCCATAGCCTGTTTCATCGTCGGCCCGGGCGTGACGTAGTGGCTGTTGGCATAGACGCGGACATCATCGAGCATCGCGGCCTTTTTGCCGGTCAGCGGGTCGAATTCGGCGATGCTTTCGATCTCGTCGCCGAAGAACGAGATCCGCCACGCGCTGTCCTCGTAATGCGACGGAAAAATCTCCAGATTGTCGCCGCGCACGCGGAAATTACCGCGCTGAAACGCCGCATCGTTGCGTTTGTACTGAAGCGCGACGAGCTTCCTGATGATTTCCGACTGGTCAACTGTCGCGCCCTTTTTCAGGTCGAAGATCATTGCGGAATAGGTTTCGACCGACCCGATGCCGTAGAGGCACGAGACCGAAGCGACGATGATCACATCGTCGCGTTCGAGCAAAGAGCGCGTCGCCGAATGCCGCATCCGGTCGATGCTCTCGTTTACCGAGGATTCTTTCTCGATGTAGGTGTCCGACCGCGCGACATAGGCCTCGGGCTGGTAATAATCGTAGTAACTGACGAAATATTCGACCGCGTTCTCGGGAAAGAACGATTTCATCTCCCCATAAAGTTGCGCCGCCAAAATTTTGTTCGGCGCCAGGATCAATGCGGGCCGCTGCAATTCCTCGATCACCCGCGCCATCGTAAACGTCTTGCCGCTGCCGGTGACGCCGAGCAGCACCTGATTGCGCTCGCCGGTCAGCGCGGTGTCGACGAGTTCGGCAATCGCCGTCGGCTGATCGCCTGCGGCAGTATAGTCCGACACGACCTTGAAGCGCTTGCCGCCCTCGACCTTCGGCGGACGGTTGGGCCGGTGTGGGACGAAACTCTCGCCGGTTTCGGGTTCGGCGAGCGAGGTGCGAATCTGGATGGACATAAAGAGAACGATAGGGTGTGGTGAGTGCGGTGACAACCAAAGCGATTCGGCAACCGACACGATTGAAATGCCGCCACAAGCCGATATGTTCGACCGAAATAAGGGCGCGCCGCAGTTCATCGACCAAAGGGAGGAAATGCCATGTCGCGCCTGTTTTTGTTTGCTCCGCTCCTGCTCGCCGCTTGTTCGGCGCAACCCAGCGTCAAGGCCGAGAATGCCTCGATTGCCGAAGTCGCCGATGCGGCGCGCGTGGCCGTGGCGCTCCAGCCGGGGCAATGGTCGACGACGGTCGATGTCACCGAGTTGAAGTTTCCCGGTGTGGATGACCCGCGCGTCGCCGACGCGATGGGCGGCATGATGAAAAAGGCGCAGGCCGAGGCGCACAGCTATTGCGTGACCGCCGACCAGGCGTCGAAACCGTCGGCGGAGCTGTTTGCGGGCAAGGCCAGCGGCGATTGCCGCTACGACACATTCACCATGGCGGGCGGGCGCATCGATGCGGCGATGACCTGCGCGCGCGGCGGGGCGCAGGGCACGATGACCATGACGACATCGGGCACTTATTCGTCGACCGCCTATGACGTGGCGATGAATATGAAGGTCGCCAATCCGGGGATGCCCGGCGGCGCGATGACGATGAAGGCGCGGACCAAGGGCGCGCGTACCGGCGACTGTAAGGCTTAAGGAGGAACGACAATGATCGGTTATGTGACGGTTGGGACGAACGACATTGGCAAGGCGCGCGCATTCTACGACGCGCTCCTCGCCGAAATGGGTGCGAAGCGGATGATGGAGTTCGGCGACGAGCTCGGCGGGTTCACGATGTGGGGCAATGACTGGAGCAAGCCCGCGCTGGCAGTGACCGGCCCCTATGACAAGGGAACGGCAACCCCCGGCAACGGTAATATGGTCGCGTTCGTGCTCGATACCCGTGCCAAGGTCGATGCGCTCTACGCCAAGGCTCTGGAACTCGGCGGCAGCGACGAAGGGCCGCCGGGACTGCGCGGCGAAGAGGGGCCGCAGGCGTTCTACGGCGCCTATTTCCGTGACCCCGAGGGCAATAAATTCTGCGCGTTCCGCACGGGGCCGGCGTCGTGAGCCGCCGCATACTCACCCTAGCGGCGCTGCTCGCCTCGACGCCCGCGCTGGCCGAACCCGATTACGCCGCCGCGATCCGTGCCGATTACGATGCGTCGGGCGCGGCGTTGTTCGATTATTTCCACCGCAATCCCGAACTGTCGTTCAAGGAGGTCAACACCGCCGCGCGCATGGCGAAGGAACTGCGTGCCATCCCCGGCATCACTGTCACCGAGAAAGTCGGCGGGACTGGCGTGGTCGGCGTCATGAGCAATGGCGCGGGGCCGACGGTGCTGGTGCGTGCCGATATGGACGGGCTGCCGGTCGAGGAAAAATCGGGCCTCGCCAATTCGTCGAAGGCGCGGCAGGTTGGTGTCGACGGGGTAGACTCGCCGGTCATGCACGCCTGCGGGCACGACACCCACATCACCGCGATGGTCGCGACGGCAAAACGTCTGGCGGCGATGAAGGACCGCTGGTCGGGCACGGTGCTGTTCATCGTCCAGCCCGCCGAAGAGCGAGTCGGCGGGGCCAAGGCGATGCTCGCCGACGGGCTATATACCAAATTCAAAAAGCCCGATTTCGCGCTCGCCTTTCACGTCGCGTCGCAGCTGGCGGCGGGCAAGGTGTCGGGGTCGGAGGCGATCCAGTATTCCTCGTCCGACGCGGTCGATCTGACTGTGCGCGGCGTCGGCACGCACGGGGCGGCACCACAGTTGGGGCGCGATCCGGTCTATATCGCCTCGCAGATCGTCGTCGCGTTGCAGGGGGTCATCAGCCGCGAGAAAGGGCCGCTGTCGCCCGGCATCATCACGGTCGGCTCGTTCCACGCGGGCACCAAGCACAACATCATCTCGGATCATGCCGATTTGCAGATCACGGTGCGGTCGAACGACAGGGCAACGCGCGATATGCTGATCGCGGGAATCGAGCGGGTGGCAAAGGGCGTGGCGGCCGCGAACGGTGCGCCCGAACCGGTGATGAAACTGGCCGAATCGACGCCGGTCACCACCAACGATGCCCCGCTTGCGCGCCGCATCAACGCCGCGTTCGTGCGCGAACTCGGGGACGACGCCGTGCCGAAATTCGAGCAGAAGGACATGGGCGCAGAGGATTTCGCCCATTTCGTTGCGCCCGAACTCGGCGTCCCCGGCTTCTACTTCGCCGTCGGCGGGACGCCACAAGCGGCGTTCGACGCGGCCAAGGTGGGCGGCCCTGCCGTGGCGGGGCATCACTCGGGGCTGTTCAAGGTCGATCCGCGCGCCAGTGTGACGACGGGCGCGACCGCGATGACGGTCGCGGTGATGGAACTTCTCGGCAAAAAATAGCGGCTCAATCCCCCGCGATCAGGCTCGTCTTCTTCGTATCGGGTAGCATCAGGAACGCGATCAGCGCGATCCCGATGCCGCCGGTCACATACCAGAAGTAGAGCGCCTCGTTACCGGCTGATTTCAGCCACAGCGCGGCATATTCGGACGTGCCGCCAAAGATCGTGTTGGCAATGGCATAGGGGAACGCCACGCCCAGCGTACGGATGTGCGCGGGGAACAGCTCGGCTTTGGTGATCGGCCCGACCGAGGTGTACGCCGACATAATCGTCAGCGGGATCAGTGCCAGCAAGAACGCGGTTACGGGGTCGCTGACGCTCGCCATCCAGCCGAACACCGGGACGGTGACGAGTATCCCCCCGACACCGAAGAAGATCATCTGCGGCTTGCGCCCGAACCGGTCCGATAATGCGCCCCAAAATGGCTGTTGCAGCGCAAACACCGCCAGCGCCGCTGCCGCGATGGCGGTCGCGGTCGGTCGCGAGAAACCAGAGGTGTTGACGAGGAATTTCTGGAGGTAGGTGGTGTAGGCATAGAACGCGAGCGTGCTGCCCGCCGTCATCATGCCGATCATCAGCGCGGCACGCTTGTGGTTGCGCCACAGTTCGCCGACCGACGACGCGGGGGTCGCGCTGCGGTCGATGGCATGGAAAGCATCGGTTTCCGCCAGCCCGCGCCGGAACACGAATACGCCAAGCGCCAGCACCGCGCCCAACGCAAACGGGATGCGCCAGCCCCAGCTGTCGAGCGCCGCCTCGCTCATCGTCGCCTGCAGCACCAGCAGCACACCGAGCGCCGCCAACTGCCCGCCGATCAGCGTGACATAATGGAAACTCGACCAGAATCCGCGCTGCCCGCGCGCGGCCATCTCGCTGAGATAGGTCGAACTCGCTCCGAACTCGCCGCCGACGCTCAACCCCTGCAACAGCCGCGCAATCACGAGAACGGTGGGCGCGACCCAGCCGACTTGGGCATAGGTCGGCGCAATCGCGATCAGCAGCGACCCCGCACACATCAGCCCGACCGACAGCGCCAGCCCCGCCTTGCGCCCGTGGCGGTCGCCATAAACCCCCATCGCCCACGCACCGATGGGGCGCATGACAAAGCCGACGCCAAAGATCGCGGCGGTGTTCAGCAACTGCGCGGTACGGTCGCCCTCGGGGAAAAACGACGGCGCGAAATAGATCGCGAGCGAGGCATAAGCGAACCAGTCGTACCATTCGACGAAATTGCCCGCCGACCCGCCGATGATCGAACGCAGGCGTTTGGTGTCGATGGCCATGCGTCGTGTCTCTCCGTCGGAATGCTTGCGCTTATGCGATGAAGCGGCGCACCGGCACAAGCGGCAGCAGCGACGCGGGTTGCGCCGACGCGCCAACGGCAATACCCCGTTGCCATGCGCCGTGTCGTACCTTCGCTTTTGCTCACTCTGGCCTTTACCAGTTGCGTTGCGCCGTCGGCCGATGCGCCGCCGCCGCGCGCGGTGCCAGTGACGGTCGCGCCACCGCCCGTTGCCGCACCGCCGTCGGTGGCTCCCGGCGCGGTCGAACCGGGCAACTGGAGCTATGCCGCAACGAAAACCGGCAGCAGCGCGCGCTTCGGCGCGGGCGGCGCAACTGCGTTCGCCGTCGATTGCGAGGCAGCAAGCCAGAACATCGTCTTGCGCGTCCTCCGCGTGAACCCCTCCGCCCCCGACGCAACAGCAGTTTTGCGCGCATCGACCACACTGAAATCGGTGCCCGTCACCGGCGGCGGCGCATTCGGCACGGCGCGATTGACCGCGCGCGACCCGATCCTCGACGCGCTCGCGTTCAGTCGCGGCAAATTCGGCGTAACGGTAGATGGCCGCGAACGCTGGCTTCCCGCGTGGCCCGAAGTTGCGCGCGTGGTCGAGGATTGCCGCACCTGAAGCTGTGTCCGGCGCGAAGCCCCGATTCATGACGGCGAAAATTATTTTCCACAAGTCCTTGATTGGCGGCCTCCGATGATTCAGATTCGCGTTGTGACCGACGGTGGTCACGGCGCTTAGCGAAAGGAGGTGATCCGATGTCTCATGGTTCAGCTTGTGGCACGGAGAATTTCGTTCGGGAGCATGTCGCCTAGGATCCCGTAAGGGCTTCGACGCGGCCATGGTCTCCCGGGCTAGAGATTTCATCTCTTGCCGCTGACCATGCAAGGGTCGCCGGGGCGTAAGGCGCTCCGGCGGCCTTTTCTGTGTCGGGCCGCGCGAGGAAATAGCGGAGCTATTTCCAGCGCCAGCGGCCCGACCGGCCGGCGGGGCCAGCAGCCCCGACCGACGACGACACGGCTTTGCCGGGTCGGGGCTTTCGAGGTTCGCGCAATGTCTGGTTTGTTGGGGGTTGCTGACCGGCGGCTTTTAGACGCAACCGATAAATTGCCGCCGTTCAGGCGGTGCCATAGCCGTTCGGCTGTGACAACGTCATCATTTTAAAGGATCAGGGAGCTTGCGGGGAGCCACCCGAAAGCCTTCGTCACGGGCGACCCACTTAACTGCCTTCCCAGGCAGCTTGATGTCGATCCTTTCGACTTGGCCATACTTGAATAGCTGCCCAGCTTCGAAGCGAAGCACCTCACAAGTTTCTCGGCCTGCCATCGGAGCTAATTTTTCTAAAATTCCGCGTAGGGCCGCTTCATTACGGTCGGTAGGCAAAAGCGTACCGCTGAGGCGTAGCCGACCCTTCTGCATTTCCGGCAGCGTTAGGGCTCCGCAATTTACTGCTCCGTCGATTTTCACGGTAGTCGACATCTCGAGCGTTATAGGTTGATTAGGCGAGATAAGAAGCTCAGCCGTTTCGGTAACCACGCCATTTGGAGCGAGGGTATAGGACGCAATTGTCGAACAAGTTTTAGTCGCCCCGTCCGGGTTTGAACAAAGCACTCTATTCGCTCGCACTTGTGCCATGATGTCGGTCCCAGGGACCGCGCTGCCGGAAACCAAAATAAGTAACGACGCGAACATCAGGCATTCTCCTTGTGGGCCACTATATTGCCCCGCGACCCAGTCGCTTTCAAACGACCTACGATTTTTTGCTTGATTGTAAACGTCAGTAATTGGCGACCAAACGTCTGCTTCTGAGGAATGGTCATAGTGGATGGAACGTCGCAGAACTTATCGCTAGCTGCCGTGCGCCCAACCGGTCCTATTTCGGTTCAAACCGTGAACAAAACTGCTTTCCTACACGCTCAACTTCCGCCAGACTATTCGGCGGGCGTGTGTGCGCCATGCTCTTTGAACTGTAGGAGAAAACACGCCTAACCCAGTGAAGCGAGGGAAGCTAACGCACGCAAACGCGCCATCTTCGCAGACTTTCCCGAGTCGCCGAAAACCGGTGCGGCGGTGCACCGCTTAGACTCCACCCCCCGCAATCCAAGCCCGCACCTTCGCCTCCAGCACCGTCAACGGCAGCGCACCGGTCATCAGCACTTGCGCGTGAAACCGCCGCGCATCGAACTTCGCGCCGAGCTTGGCCTTGGCCTCCGCTTTCAACCGCAGGATCGCCAGCTGTCCGATCTTGTACGCCAGCGCCTGCCCCGGAATCGCAATGTACCGCTCGACCTCGATCGTCGCGTCGGTGCGGCTCATGCCCGAATTGGCGAGCATGTAATCGATGGCGCGGTCGCGGGTCCAACCCTTGGCATGGAGTCCTGAATCGACCACCAGCCGCAGCGCACGCAGCATCTCGTCGTCGAGCCCGCCAAAGCGCTGATAGGGGTCGGTCTCGACGCCGAGTTCCTTCCACAGGGTCTCGGCATAGAGCGCCCAGCCCTCGACGTACGCGGTGTTGCCGCCGAAGCGCATGAAGGGGGGGAGTGCGGTATTCTCCTGCGCGAGGCTGATCTGGAAATGATGCCCCGGCACCGCTTCGTGCAGATAGAGCGTCTCGCTGCCGATCTTCGAGCGCGAGGGCAGGTCGTAGCTGTTGTAATAGAATACGCCGGGCCGCGATCCGTCGGGCGTCCCCTGCTGATAACTGCCGCCCGCGTCGGTCTTTTCCTTGTATTCGGGCACCGGGCGGATTTCCATGGCGGTCTTGGGGATCGTCGAGAATTGCTCGCGGACGCGCAGGTCGACCAATTTGCCGACGCGCTCGAACTCTTCGCGCATCCCCTCCTTGGTCTTGAACTTGAACGCGGGGTCGGCGCGCAGCTTTTCGAAGAACTGCGGCAGGGTGCCGGTGAAACCGACCTGCGCCTTGATCGCCTCCATCCCCGTCAGGATGCGCGCGACTTCGGACAGGCCCAGCTTGTGGATCTGGTCTGCGGTCATCGGCAGCGTCGTGTTCTGCTCGATCAGATAGCTGTAGAGTTGCGCGCCGCCCTTCATATGGACAAGCCCGACGCCCTCAAGCGCGACGGGCATATAGTCGTCTCGCAGGAAATCGCGCAGCCGGGTGTAGGCGGGGAAGATGCTATCGCGCACCGCCGCCGTCGTCCCCGCTGTCAGCCGCGCCTTGTCTGCCGCCGAGAAACTGTCGGGAAACATCTTGAGCGGCCCCATGAAGGTCGAACCCTCGACACCGGTTTTGAGCTGTGTGTCGAGCTGTTCGACAATATTGCGGACGATGAGTTTGGGCTGGACGACGCCGGTCTTCATGCCCTCGCGGAACCGCACGATGGCGAGGTCGATCTGAGCGGCGAACTGGCGGTGGCGTTTGATATTGTTGTCGTAATCGAGAACCGTTTTGAACGGCGCAGCACCCTGTCCCGACGCGATATCGGGGTAGAAAGTATGCGCGCCGAAGAAATGGTCGATCGGGCGCACATCGCGCAGGCGGCGGATCGCAGGGGTCAGGCCCGCCATGCTGATCTGGGTGTTCCGCCTGAACGTGTCATAGGCAATGCGGTCGGTCGCATTCAGCTTCGCGCGGTCGATCTTGGCCAGCGCGGCAAGATCGGCCCCATCCGCCCGAAAATTCGCCTCGGTCGCGGCATCCGAATAAAAATCGCCAAGCTGGTCGGCGTAGCGCAGGTCGCCGCGAAACAACGCGTTGAGTGGCTGGCGCTTGAGCAGCGCCTCGTCGCTGGCTTTGAACAGTTGCTGCAATTGTTCGGCAGGAGTCGCGGCGGCGAGCGGGGTAGCGAGGGCGATCAGCGAGACGGCGACGGGAAATAGCAGGCTACGCATAAGGGGACTCCGTGGGTCGGGTGTGTTGTCCCGCTATCACGGCTGTCCCGATATACAAGCGGGGCCGACGTTTCGCGCCGGCCCCGTGTCGGTCAATAATAGAAGTTGCGGATCACATCGATCACGATGCCGCGCCGCGTATCGATCAGCAGCATGTCATTATAGTGACGCACCCAGTGCTGGTTCCAGCCGGGGTTCGGCAGGCGATAGCGGGCGTAATCGTTCACATAGTAACGCGGGCTGTAATAGCCGACACCGATGCGGATGCCGGGACGGAAGCTCTGATACCGGTTGTCCGACCGCCAGCCATAGCCGCGATAGAGGTCGCGGTTGTGGTGGCGGTACTGGCGCCAGTCGTCGCGTCCCCAATTGCCGTCACGCACGGCATCGCGGCGGTCCTCGCGGTATTCCTGACGCGCGCCACGCAGCTCGCGCTGCTCCTGACGGACTTCGCGCGGGTCGCCGCTGCGATAGGCGCGGTTTACATCGCGGCGTTCCTGACGGATGTCCTGACGGTCGCGTTGCAGTTCGCGGCGCTCCGACGGTGAGATCTGCGCCTGTGCCGCGACCGGCACCAATGTCGCGGCGATGAGGCCCGCTAGCATGGCCTTTGTGATGGTCTTACGCATGATGTTACTCCTTTGTGCGTCCATTGCTGAACGAGTCAGGGGATACATCCCTTCCACTGAACGGCGCGGGAACGGCACGGTCAGCCGTGCGAAAGGTTGCGAAAGGTTGCGCGCCGTCAGAACCAGAAGCGTTCGCGGTACCATTTCGTGACTATGTTCTTGACGCCGGCGGTCACCGGCAGGCTTTCGTGCAGCGTCTGCGGATTGGGTGTGCCGTCGGCAGCCATATTGTTCCACGCGAGTAACATGCCGGTGCGCGGCGACACCTGAAAACCGGCGTTGGGGAACAGGGTCTCGCCGCCGCCCGCCGGTTGATCGAGGTAGATCATCGCGGTCCAGCAGCGTTGCCCGCCGCGTGCCTTTTCCTCCTGCCAATAGGGCATGTCATAGGGGAAGTAATCATGGTGTGCCTTGAACTGCTGGCCGACGGCATAGCGTTGGCCCTGCAGTGTTTCGCCCTGGCGCGGTTTCATGCCTAGCAGCTTGCAGAGGCGCGCGTCGATGCTTTCGACGAACGGGTTCCAGCGGTCGAGATCGCAACTCTCGCTCGTGCGGAAACCGGGGTCGGGAGCCGCCGATAACACTGTCGAGGGTTTGCGGTCGGCATCGATCATCGCGATCAGGCCACCGCTTTCGCGGGCGGTAAGGAAGTTCTGGAGCAGATAAACTTCGCAGCCGATGCCGGGGAGTACTTGCATCCCCGGTGCCCTTTTCAGACGGGCGGAAACCGATTTTCCGATTTCGGCGAGGCGCGGTTCGGACACGGGGTTACTGCGCCCGTGCCGCGATAAAATCATGCCCCGCCATCGTCACCCCTTTGCCGTTGTCGGCATCAGGATAGGCGAAGGCAGGGCATGGTTTCCAGTCGCAATCTCTATTCGAAGAAGTCGTAGATCGCATCGACGACCTGGCCGCTTCTCAGATCGACGAGCAGCACGTCTTCGTAATAGCGGACCCAGCGATACGGACCGCTGGCGGGGGGCAGGCGATAGCTGTATGGATCGTCGATCCAGTATTGCTGGTCGTAGAGCACATACGAAAGGCTGAACCCGATCGAGAAGCGGCGATAGCCATAATCCCAGCCGTACGGCGCGTAATAGCGGTCGTTCCGGAACAAGCTGCGGTTCGAATAACGATACCGCTGCCAGTCGTAACGCTGGTCGCGCCGCCAGTCGCGGCTCCAGTTGCGGTTCCAGTCGCGGTACTGGTGCTGCCACTGGTTGCGCTGGTCGTAGCGACGGCCGTTATTCTGCCAGCTGTCGTTGTTGCGCCAACTATCATTACGCCACGAGTCGTTGCGCCATGTGTCATTGCGCCTGTTGTCGCTGTTCCAATGGCCGTCGTTCCGGCGGTTGGTCTGCCAGCTATCGTTGCGGCGCTGATCGTTCCAGCGACCGTCGTTGCGGTTCTGGTTGTTCCAGCCATTGTTGCCGTTCCAACTCCGGTTGTCCTGATGCTGGACGACGACACCGCCGTTGTTGCCGCCATTGTTCCGCCAGCTGTCGCGGCGCTGCTCGCGGTTTTGTTCGCGGTTTTGCCAATTCCCCTGCGGCTGGACGGGCGCGGCCACCTGCGGGGCGGGGCGCGACCAACCGGGCTGGCCGACCTGACCATTCGGCTGTCCGTCCTGCTGGCCGCGTTCCGACCGATCCTGTCGGCGTTCCTGCCAGTTTGGCGACATCCCCCCGTCGTCGCGCGACCAACGCTGCTGAACAGGGGCCGGTTGCGCCGCCGGAGCTTGGGGAACGGGTGCCTGATACACCGGACTTGGCTGCTCGCGGCGCTCCTCGCGGCGTTCTTCTCTGCGCTCCTCGCGCCGTTCGCTGCCGCCCTGGCCGCGGAACTCGCCACCATTGCCCTGCGGGCGGACTTCGTCACCGCCACGCGGGCCGCGTTCGCGCTGGCCTTCGTCATTCTGCGACATCCGGACCATGACGCGGTCGGGGATGGGTGTCGGCTCGGCTGCGGTGGCAACATCCTGTGCCAGCGCCGGGGTAAATGCAGTTGCTGCCAATAAGGCAGCCAAGGCGATCGTTCTTTTCATGACCGTCGTTCCGTGGAGCGCGCGTGCACGATTGTCGCTGCGTCCCATGCGACGGGGTGTGGCCGAGTCGGGCTGAACACAGTCTGGCAAATCGCTTCATCGTTGCGAAAGCAAAACTACAGTCCCGAATTATCTGGCAACCGGCGGCGTTAACGCGGGCACCCGTCGTGCCGCATCGCGCGGATCGATCCCGGGCGGGGGCGCGGCCACGATTGTTTCCTCGCCACGCATCGCCGCCGCTGCACGGTGAATGGCGCGGCGCAGACGTATGTAGGTACCGCAGCGGCAGATATTGGTGATCGCCGCATCGATATCGGCGTCGGTCGGGCGGTTGCCCGTCGTCCGCAGCAAGACCGTCACCGCCATGACGATCCCCGGCGTACAGAACCCGCATTCAGGCACTTGTTCGGCGACCATCGCCTGTTGCACCGGATGGCTGCGGTCGCGCGACAAGGCTTCGATGGTGGTGACGAAACTGCCCTCGACCTGTTGCAGCGACACTGTGCAGCTCCGTACCGCGCGCCCGTCGACATCGACCGTGCACGCGCCGCAATCGCCGGTGCCGCAGCCGTATTTGGTCCCCGTCAAGTTCGACGCATCGCGCAACGCCCAAAGCAAAGGCGTCGCAGGATCCATCCGGTATTTGATCGGCTGGTTGTTGACGGTCAGACTAGTCACGCCAGCTGCGATCCGTCTGGTCGACCAGCCTTACCATCGCGTCGAATTCGGCCTTTCCGGGGCCGCCCGGAATTTGTGTCATGTACAAGTCGCGTTGATGCACCGCGACGATCTCGGGCGACACGGTGATGGGCTTGCCCGCCGACAGCGTCGCCAGCGCGATCTCGCACGCGCGTTGCAGCGCCCAGTGCTTCAGGAACACCTCGGGCAGGGTCTTGCCCATCACGAGGATGCCGTGGTTGCGGAGCAGCATCATCGATTTGCCGCCGAGCGATTTAAGGAAACGCGGCCCCTCCTCGTCGCGCACCGTCACGCCTTCGAAATCATGATAACCGAGCTGGCCAACGAAATTGCACGCGTAGAAATTGACTGCGGGCAGCCCGCCCTCCAGCGACGCCATCGCCATCCCCGCCGTTGTATGGGTGTGGGCGATCGCATGGGCGTCGGGGATATGGCGGTGGAACAGCGCATGCTGGACGAATCCGGCGCGGTTCACATGCCATTCGGTGGGGGCAAGGACGTTGCCCTCGATGTCGATCTTGACCAGGCTCGACGCGGTGATCTCGCTGAAATGCATCCCGTACGGATTAATGAGGAACGCGCCGTCCTCGCCCGGCACCTTCACAGTGATGTGGTTGAAGATGAGTTCGTCCCATTTCATGTGCGCGAAGATGCGGTAGCACGCGGCCAGTTCCTGCCGCGCCGCCCATTCGGGGTCGGTCATCGTCTGCGTATTCAATGCGGTCGCCATCGCGTCTCTCCCGTCAAGGCGCTGCCCATGCCACGTCGCGCGCGGCGCAGTCAAAGACAACAACGGCGGTAAAGCGCTGGCGGAGACGGCGAGATTCGAACTCGCGGTGGCGGTTACCCGCCACGACGGTTTAGCAAACCGTTGGTTTCAGCCACTCACCCACGTCTCCGGCTGGTAGCGAACGACGGCCTATAGCGAGGGGCGGGGGAGCGATCAACCGCCCGTCCGCGACGCGCTGACAATCGCTCCGCCGCGAAATCGACTCGTGTCGCCGCGCGATTCATTGCGGGGACAGCTAAGGTGGATTCTAACGTGATCAATCTGCGTCGCGCGAAAGAGACCTACCATGTTCAAATCACTGGCCATCGGGCTGATTGCCACCGCATTCGGCTTCGCCGCGCCCGCCGTCGCGCAGGTGAAAACCATCGACCCCAATACTGCGGCCGCGCAAAGCGACGTGGCCCCTTTGCCGGGAGAACGGGGGACTGCGGTCTCCCCGCCGACTGCGCCGCCCGCCGCCACGCCGCCGACCGATATGCCGATGACCCCGCCGCCCGCAGTCGCGCCGAACATGGAAGCGCCGCCCGCATCGACGCTCGCCACGCAAAAAACCGCGACCTATCGCAAGGACGATCTGATCGGGGCCGCCGAGGGCGTGTTCGGCAAGGGCGCGGCGGGTCTCGCCGGGATCATGGAACGCATTCTCGCCGACCAGGGCGAGCCCAATGCCTATATCGCGGGCCGCGAGGCGTCGGGCGCGTTCGTGGTGGGCCTACGCTACGGATCGGGCACGATGAAGCATTCGGTCGAGGGCGAGCGTCCGGTGTACTGGACCGGCCCGTCGATCGGCTTCGATGTCGGCGGCGACGCGACCAAGACGTTCACGCTCGTCTACAACCTCTACGACAGCCAGGATCTCTACAAACGCTATGGCCAAGCCGAGGGACGCGCCTATTTTGTCGGCGGCTTTTCGGCGACCTATCTGCGCCGCGGCAGTGTGGTGCTCATCCCGGTGCGGCTGGGCGTCGGGGTCCGGCTCGGCGCGAATATCGGCTGGCTGAAATTTAGCGAAAAGAGCCGCTGGTTGCCGTTCTGATAGCGCGGTGCGGACGGATCCACCAACCAGTCGATCCTCCTTTTTCGCCCCAAAAAAACAGCTGTCCTACATCTAACCCTTATGGTTATGTCGAGTCGAACATAACCGATACGGGATTTCCGATGGCCAAACGCATGCCCCTTGTCGAGATTCTGCCGCCCGACGGCATTGACCCGCCGCCAACATCCTCCAGTTTCGCGCCCGACCTGCCGCCCGACCTCGTCTTCACACCCGTCCCGCGCCGGGCGAAGCGATCGAACGGCCTGACTCCCGAGCGCCAGCGCATCTTTATCGCAATGCTGGCGCAGTGCGGCAGCGTCCAGACCGCGTGCAAGGCGGTCGGATGTTCGACCCACGCCGTCTATCACCTCCGCAACAGCGCCGGTGCCGAGAGTTTCGCCGCCGCCTGGGACCGCGCGGTCGAGCGCGGCGCGCGGCGGGTGCTCGACGTGCTGGTCGACCACGCCATCAACGGCACGCCCGAATTTATCTACAAGGACGGCGCGATCGTCGCCGAGCGCCGCCATTTCAACACCCGCGCGCAGATGTGGATCGTCGCGCATTATTTGCCCGAAAAATTCGGGGTTGCAGGCGGCCTGATGCATTCGGCGTCGGGGCCGGTCGGCCTCAAACGGCTCAAGGAAACTTGGCGCAAGGAATGGAACGCCGAACACGCGGCCAAATCCCGCGAGTGGGACGCGCGGTCGAGCGCGCGCTACCAGAACGACGTCCGCGCCATCCGCAACCACTTCAAGCGCACCCTCGCGCCCGACCCCGCGAAGCGCGCCGCCTGGGAATTGCTAACTGGCCCCACCGACTGGGCCGACTTCGGCGTGGTCCCCGATTACGGCCGCCAACCCGGCGTCCCCGACACCAACCATAACCGCCCCGACATGATCGTGACGATGGCAATGCCGGTGGGTGAAAGCGGGGCGACAGCGGGGGATGTGGTGTTCGGGGGCGGTGCGGGCCGCGATCAGTCGGCGGCAGACTGACGTTCAGCTACCAGCGCGATGAAATCGGCCATCCGCCACAGCCATTGCCGCTGCACTGGCTGGTAGCTGGAGTGCAGCGATTGTGGCACGACAAGTTGCAGATCGTATGCGCGCATCTGGTCGGTCTGCGCCGGGGAAATCCCCGGCTCGATGGTCACAAGGTGCTTGGCGGTTATCCGGTCGGCTTCGGGCAACACCTGTCGCCAGCGTTCCTTGCACACCGATTTGGCCGCTAGCATCGTCAGGCTGCCGACTGGAAAGGCCGGGTCGGCGTAGGCCGCCTGTCCGGGAAAGATAAAATCGGGCTTGTTGCCGCGCTCAGTCCGCCCGGGGTGAGCGCATCGCAGGCCATGACAATCGAACAGCGCTGCGAGATGGTGTTCGAAAGACCAGCCCATGCGAGATTTTCGGCGATTTTGCACGGTCAAAGAAAAGGACAGAAACCCGTCAACGTCGACGTCAGAGCCAGCCATGAAGCCCTGTTCAATCCTTTCCCGGACGACATTCCTTTCAAGCCGACGAAACATCGCCTCCTCGTGATCGAGCCAAGCCATGAGAGCGAGGTCCGGAGAAGCTACAGCATCGACTTCGGGCAGCGTGTCGCGAGCAAGCTTGGAGAAAATGGCAGTTGTCGGGAGCGTGGTGCCGAACTGGCCGATAATCGAATCGAGTGAATTGGCATTTGGGTCTTCGTATTCGACGCCTATCTCATCCAAGATCAAACGCGCCGCGAAATCGAGACATCCGTCTTCGCCGCCTTCAAACTCGGTTGCGACAAATCGCAGCCCTGGCTGATGCTCAAAACCGAATAGCCAGAGCAACTGGCTGAGGATTTCACTTCCGTGCGGCACAACAATGAAAATCAGCTGATTGTCTGATCGCTTGGCCACGAAGAGAGTGTCACCCTCTCGCATAAGTGTCGTGACCGCATTGGTGTCGTAATAGATTCGCCATTCCGGCCCACGATGGGCTTTTTTCAAACGGGAATCATACATCGTCGCAGAACCGTATTCGGGGAGCGATTCCTGTTCACCCGACAACCAGATGTAAGAGGCTTCAAACTTGTGATGCCGTGCACCGAGAAACCGACGCATCTGCTCTGTCGTACCGAATTCATGCTGATGAGATCGACTGGGGTCAGTTTCTACAGCGCTCAGAACCTTGACGGCTACGCCTTCAAAATAATCAGAGAGATGTCCTCGCTTCATTGACCTGTAATTTCTATTTCCGGTTCAACGCTTCTCAGCCATCCTGAAGCAAGGTCGAGCACCTTGTCGATTGGCAATTTGCCAGGGCCTTTCAAAGCACATTCCCAGATGGTCCCGACACGCCAGCCGGACGACCTTAAAAGAGCGCGGTTGGCAACATCCCGCGCAACATTCGCGTGGATTTTGTCAGTCCAGAATTGTGTGCGGGACTTTGGCCATTTAAAAAGTCGGCACAGATGTCCGTGCCAGAAACACCCGTTCACGAAAACGATCGCCCTATAGCGCGTCAGGACAAGGTCCGGTCGCCCTGGAAGCGCCCTGAAATGAAGGCGATATCTGAATCCACGCCGGTGCAGCCCTTGTCGAATGATAATTTCGGGCCGTGTGCCCTTGCTTTTGATTCCGGCCATCATCCGACTGCGGGTTGCAGCGGAAACGACGTCAGCCACCCCGAACGGTCTCGGTCTTGCTTCCCTGAGCAGCAAGCGCACTGACGATATGTGGTGACATAAGCTGGGCCACGGCCCTCACGACCGGCACGACAACAGCATTGCCGAACTGTCGATATGCTTGCGTGTCGGAGACGGGAATTTGGAAATCACTACCCGCCGGGGTGTCGAAACCCATCAGGCGCGCACATTCTCTCGGGGTCAGACGGCGCGGGATTCCGCCGGGTTGGGCGATGAGGCACTCCGAGCCATCTTTATAGTAACGGGCCGAAAGCGTGCGTGACACATCGTCCGGGCCGAACATGGAATAGCCGAAGCCGTTACCCGCGCTCTGATGCTTGGCTTTGTACTCACGGAGATAATTCCAGAGGTGCCAGCTCAACGTGTACCTGCATGAAGGGTCGCTTTCCAGAATGTCTCCCAGAACCGGGTTTTGGCCGTCGGGAACAATAATCCGGCTAAAATCAAAATCGGTATCGTCGCGAAAGCCGACCATAAAAATCCGCTCGCGCTTTTGCGGCACCCACGGCGCTGAACTGATGACCCTGTACTGCACCTTGTATTTAAGCTCTTCCTCGAGAACGTGGCGGATCGTTGCAAACGTTTTCCCGCCGTCGTGACGCTCAAGGTTTTTCACGTTCTCCAGCAGGAAAGCCGAAGGGCGATGGTGGGCAATAATCTTGGCAAGATCGTGAAACAGCGTCCCCTGCGTATCGCAAAGAAATCCGTGGGGACGACCAAGAGAGTTCTTTTTGGAGACGCCTGCGATCGAAAACGGCTGACACGGGAAACCAGCCAGCAGAACATCATGAGCGGGAACCCGTGCCGGATCGGCGGCATACGGTCTGATGTCTCCGGCGAACTCGTGATCGCCATGCTCGTCGGCGAAATTCGCTGCATAGGTTTCACGAGCAAAACGATCCCATTCGGCGGTAAATACGCAGCGACCGCCAATCTCTTCGAACGGTTTCCGCAAGCCGCCAATCCCCGCGAACAGGTCGATAAAGCGAAACGCAGCTGGCTTTGGCGAAATCGGTTCGGATGGACGAAAGTCTCCGACCAGTTTCAGCGACTGGACAACCTTTGAAGGCGGAAACGCCTCACCGCTTTCCCAGGAATGGGCCACTTCGGGGGATGCGGCAAACTCGCTAATCACGTCGGCAAGGTCCAATCCAGCTCTTTGGCGAAGAGCAACAAAGCTCATTCCCATTGTGCCTCCTTACCTAGCCCTCCGAATTGCCAAGAGCCAGGGAGAACGTACGCGGAACAAATGTGATTGTCACGAGACAAATTTGTGACTATCTCATTCCGTCATGGACACCTCGGCAATTGTCAAAATTCAAGGGGACGACGAGGGAACCTTCATCACGTTCCCCGAGGGATTTCCGTTGCCATTCGGGGCCGACGAGGACGTCGTTATCGAACAGATTGGTAACGAGTTTCACATCACGCGGGCGGCTGATGCAGATACTCGGCGTAAATATCGAATTGCCCACGACATGCCGCCGGGAGAATAGCGACGCGGCAAAGCCGCGTCGTCGGTCGACACAGCCGACGGCAAGGTCGGCTGGCCGCCGTCCGGGAGTTCGGCGTCTGCGGCGATAGCTACGCTATCGCAGCGCGCCTCACTCCTCCCCCATCCTGAGCGCCGCAATAAACGCTTCCTGCGGGATGCTGACGTTCCCGTATTCGCGCATCCGCGCCTTGCCCTTTTTCTGCTTTTCGAGCAGCTTTTTCTTGCGGCTCG
>ENA-OBLH01000265-OBLH01000265.1-metagenomes-genome-assembly--contig:-NODE-265-length-18690-cov-3.51731_pt1 | contig 18690 bp, 12 predicted proteins | sample MGYA00153382_OBLH01 | MGnify analysis MGYA00153382
TGGCATTTCCAAAAAAACTAGAGCCGATCGATCCCTCATCCCCCTTCCCTCGTAATAAGTCTAATCTTACTTGTGCCTCCCAATTAGAATAGCGATTATGCCGTTCTAACCAGTGATAAATATTCCGAAAATCCTCATGGAGCATATCTTCTTTTAGGTAGCCTACCTTTCCTTTTAGGACTACATGTTCATGAACTTCATTATCTCCAGTATTAGGAATATGTTCCGTGCCTAAACTTTCATAACGCCCGTATTCATGACGAAACAAACGCAAATTCCAGTCAGGATATTTCCCTCCGTGGCGAATCCAAGTCCCTAAAAAAAATACCCGCCGATTTAGATAATAACCTGTATATTCTGGTTGATTAACTACTTGACTAATCTCCTGCCAAAGTTCGGTCGTAATCCGTTCATCACAATCTACAATTAACACCCACGAATTGCGAAATGGCAGATTTTCTAGAGACCAATTTTTCTTTTTGGGGTAATTTCCATCAAAATAAAACTGAACTACCTCTGCCCCCAGTTCCTGCCCTAGCTCTGGGGTACGATCGCTACTTTGAGAGTCCACCACAAATACTTGGTCAGCCACAGCCACACTTGCCAAACAAGCAGGTAGATTCGCCGCTTCATTTTTAGCTGGAATCAATACCGAAACAGGAACTTTATTCATGCAATAAATTGGGTTTAATAGCTTACTAGACGTGAAAAGTGCTGTAATATTAGATGTTAACTTATGAATTGAATTTATCACAGTGGCAAGAGTTAGAGTCCGTCAGCATGTAAATCCCTTGGCAAATAAGTATGCTGAAGCGATCGCCCCCCCCGATTGGGATCACGTTTATGCTAACCCAAACCAACCCCTCCATCTAGATATTGGCTGTGGCTGGGGAGACTTTCTCTTCCACATGGCAACTTTGGAACCTAATTGGAATTTTCTAGGCTTAGAAATCCGCCAACCCTTGGTAGATACTGCCTGTCAGCAAAAGAAACTAGCCGGGTTAGATAATCTAGAATATTTATTCTGCAATGCTAATAATTCCCTAGCTCCCATCCTGGCCTCCCTACCACCCCGTTGTCTGGCACGAGTTAGCATCCAGTTCCCGGATCCTTGGTTCAAAAATCGTCATTTCAAACGCCGAGTAGTCCAGCCGGAGGTGGTGGAAATTTTGGCAAGGTATCTCCAACCGAGGGGAATGGTATTTTTGCAATCTGATGTGGAGGTGGTGGAGCGAGATATGTGCGGTCGCTTTAGCGCTACGGAGCAGAATCCCTTTAATACTTATCCGGCTTTTGAATATATTAGTCCAGAGGAACAATTCAATCCAGAGGAAAAATATCCGGGGCTACTCTCAACTCCTAATCCTTTCCCCGTCGCCACGGAAAGAGAAAAATCTACCCTCTCTAGGGGTGAACCAGTGTATCGGGCAGTATTTAAATTGATTTCTAGCAATACTCTAGAATAGAGATTAATATTTTTTAGATATTTAAATATTTAGAGTAGGTTGCATGGGGATTTTACACGGTAGCTGGATCAAAGAAGACAGGTTTTTTATTTGGGGGGAAATTTATCGCCCTAAACCCAAAACTTCCCAAACTGGGCAGGAAGAAATTCCCCATCCCTACACCATGACGGAGGTAGAGTTGGCTAACTTTCTCTCAGAAAAAGGCCTACTTTCTTTAAGAAATATCCAGATAAACCCTTGGCAGACTGTACTTGTAACTCTCCCAAGCTACAAATCGGGGAGATATTTTTTGCCATTTCTTTCTAACCAAGGGGAGGTAGAAGGGACTAGCAGTATAAATAAATCTTGGAACCTACAAGGCCTCAGCTTAAGTTTGGCTTTAGGGCTAGAACTTCTGTCAGCATTAGCCTTGGGCAGCGACAACTTATTATCTTTGGGATCGATCGACAGTAGCAATAATAACTATCTAGAAAATAATTACCTAGGAGATGATCTCAAATTCTGGGGGCAAGTATATCTTTGGATTAGAGATTTACTAGGGCGGGAGAAGTTTATTCCCGGGGTCTTGGCAGGAGAGAAGAAGTTATCCCAAGAGGAGCAATTAGAGAAATTAGTGATCCAATGGTTGCCCTTGTTGGATAGCGCCTTGGATCAGGCAAGATTGACTCAATTTACCCAATCTATGCCCCTAGTGTGTTGCCAATATCAAGCCTCACCCCAATTACCTAGTCAGGTTTTGCTAGATTTTCTGGGAAATGCGATTGATCATCAAGTCCGCCAAGCTACCACTTCTTTACCCCAACCCCAATTATCTTCCCCTTGTCAAGAATGGCTCCAAGGTCTGACTAGTCCTGTCCCCGGTAAGTTATCCTCAACTACAGATGAGGGCAGACGGTTGGCCACACTCTGGGAAAATTGGACAACCCCAGTCAAAAGTTATTTAGTAACTAGCTCTAATTATTGGCAGGAAAGGCAGGAACAGGGGAATCTATTCCGGGCTTGTTTGGTATTGCATCCTCCAACTTCGGGGTCGGAAGTATGGCAACTGGGATATTATCTGCAAGCTATTGATCAATCAGACCTACTGATCTCAGCAGCGACAATTTGGCAACACTCCCTAGAAAGATTGGTACAACACCAACGAATTATAGTGGCGCCTAGGGAAACCCTACTCCGGGGTTTGGGGGTAGCAGCCCGCCTCTACGCCCCCATTGCCCAGAGTTTGGAGTTGGCTCAACCGGAATTTTGTGAACTTAACCCGATCGAGGTCTATCAATTTATTAAGGCGGGAGCTTGGCAGCTAGAAGATCACGGGTTGGGGGTAATCTTGCCGCCTAGCCTGAGGCCGGGAACTGCGGAGAAAAAGCTGGGATTAAAAATTACCGCCCTAGAACCGACAGCCGGCCAACGCTTGGGAATGCAAACTCTGCTGAACTATCGCTGGGAATTAGCCATTGGGGATTTAACAATTTCTGCTCAGGAGTTTCAACGAATTTTAGATATGCGATCGCCTTTAGTAGAGGTGAATGGAACTTGGATCGCCCTACAACCGGGGGAAATGCGATCGGCTCAACAACTTCTAACCACACCGCCTAGCCAAACTCTCTCGGTAGAAGACCTACTCAGATTGGGTTCTGGGGAAACTCAGGTAATGGAAAAATTGCCGGTAGTTAGTTTTGAGGCTCAGGGTGTTTTAGAAGAATTACTAGCAAATCTGGGCAGTAATGAAGCGATCGCTCCTCTGAATCCCCCCGATACTTTCCAAGGGCAACTGAGACCTTACCAAGCACGGGGATTGGCATGGTTGGCATTTCTAGAGCGGTGGGGCTTGGGGGCTTGTCTAGCCGATGATATGGGCTTGGGGAAGACTATCCAAACGATCGCTTTCCTGCTTCATCTCAAGGCAGAAGGGGTTAACCAAAAGCCAAGTTTATTAATCTGCCCGACTTCGGTACTGGGCAACTGGGAACGGGAAGTCCAGAAATTTGCCCCCAGCTTAAAAGTCCTCCTCCACTACGGAGATAAGCGTTCTAAGGGTCAGAAATTTACCCAAGCTGCCCAAGAATTAGACTTAATCATCACCAGCTATCCCTTGATGGTCAGGGATTGGAAAACTCTTTATGCTATCAATTGGCAAGTCTTGATTCTTGATGAGGCGCAGAATGTCAAAAATCCTGATACCAAGCAATCCAAGGCGGTGCGGGAATTAAAAGCAGAATTTCGGATAGCTCTCACGGGAACCCCAGTGGAAAATCGTTTAGGGGAATTGTGGTCTATTTTAGATTTTCTCAATCCGGGTTATTTAGGTTCTAAGCAATTTTTCCAGCGCCGTTTTGCTGTACCGATCGAGAAGTTTGGCGATCGCTCTTCTTTGCAAGTCCTTCGTTCCTTGGTGCAGCCGTTGATTTTACGCAGGTTAAAGACCGATCGGACAATTATTCAAGATTTGCCAGATAAGCAAGAAATGACCGTATTTTGTGGTTTAGTTCCAGAGCAGGCAGCGTTGTACCAAAAGTTAGTTAATGAATCTCTGCAAGAAATAGATGATCTCACGGGAATTAAGCGGAGTGCCAAAGTTTTAACCCTCTTAATGCGTCTGAAGCAAGTTTGTAATCATCCGGCTCAATATTTGAAGGAATCACTTCAGGAATCGAATCAGGAGATTGGTCTAGGAAAAGATAATTTGTTAATTCAGGGTTTTGCCGCCCGATCGGGGAAGTTGAAGCGCCTAGAAGAAATGCTAGAGGAGTTGATTGCAGAAGGAGATCATGCGTTAATTTTTACTCAATTTGCAGAATTAGGGAGCCTGCTTCAGACTTATTTAGCCCAGCAATTTAAGCGAGAGATTTTCTTTTTTTATGGGGGAACCAAGAAGAGCGATCGAGAATTAATGGTAGATAGATTTCAAAATGATCCCAATGCCCCAAGGGTAATGATCTTATCTCTAAAAGCTGGTGGCACTGGCTTGAATTTAACTAGAGCAAATCATGTTTTTCACTTCGATCGCTGGTGGAATCCGGCGGTGGAAAATCAGGCGACCGATCGGGCTTTTCGGATTGGGCAAACTCGCAATGTTCAAGTGCATAAATTTGTTTGTCAGGGAACCCTCGAAGAGAAAATTAATGATTTAATCAACAGCAAAAAGCAATTAGCAGAGCAAACTGTAGATGTGGGAGAAAACTGGTTAACAGAATTAGATACAGATCAACTCAGGAATTTATTATTGCTCGATCGCACGGCCATCATTGATTTGGAGTAAAAAGTATAATGTTTACCTCTCTAGTATTTGGTAGGGGCGCAAGGCCTTGCGCCCCTACATATAGTGTTTAATAGCAAAATTTGCGTAAGTTCTGTAGAAAACTATAAAATAAATTCTGCCATTTCCATATCTTCCTCATCGGTTCTCAGGCGCTTTTTCTCCGTATCGATCGGGGAATTATGCCCGTGGACAATTTGTTGTAAGCTCATCTCTGGATGTTTCTGGATAATATCTAATACCGCCAAAAAATCCCGGACAATTTCCCCCGGAGTCAAAAGAATTTCTGCTCCCAAACGGTTTCTCAGGGCATTAATAAAATCTTCTAGCTGAGGCTTTTGGAGTAAATTATCTCGATCGTGGCAAGAGCTATAAACCTGCATGAGACGGCAAAGGAGTTCTAAAATTTCTGGTTGCGTCAAGCTACCCACCTGAATTACAGGGCTGGCATAATCGGCCATACCGGGCTTTACAAATCGACTTTTGTTGGTGCGCCGCTGCCAAGCAGGATCATTAAATAATCCCCGTTTGGGGTCTTCCAAAAACTTAGGAGTTGCCCCAACAATAATTCCTAAATGTTCTGCTTTCCCCTGCATAGTATCATTGAAAATTGCTAACAACTTGTCATAGTTGTGTTGACGAGAAGTGGGATGGCTAATTTTCCATAGGTGAACTGCCTCATCAAGAATAATAATTAGACCTTGATAGCCAATATCCGTAGAAAATTTTGCCAATATTTTTAGATAATCATACCAAGTACTATCATCAATAATTACCCGGACACCAAGGGCATTTCTAGCCTCAACTTTGCTGGTAAATTCTCCCCGCAACCAACGCAGAGCCGCATCTTGTTTATTAGTTTCTCCGGTTCGATAGCCCCGCCAATAATTAATAATTACTGTGGCAAAATCAAACCCATGAACTAAGCCTTCAATATTTTTAACGGTGACGAGAATCTTTGCTTCTACTTGTTGATCAAAGTTTTCATCTTCAGGACGTAGCCCAGTTTCTTGGGCAATCTGGGTTTGAATTGCATTAATCCACCGCTCTAAAATTAGGGGTAAAGCCCCGCCATCGGGTTTAGTTTTTGTAGCAACATTTTTCATTAATTCTCGATAGGTTGCTAACCCTTGGCCTTCAGTCCCGGCGAGGCGCCGATCGCTAGAAAGATCCGCATCTGTCACCACAAAATTACGATTCATGGCATGGTTGCGAAATAATTGCAGCAAAAAACTCTTCCCAGAACCATAGCGACCAATCACAAACCGAAAAGCAGAACTGCCTTCTCGGATGTGTTCTAAATCTGAAAGTAGTGCTGATATTTCATCTCGTCTGCCCACGGAAATGTGGTCTAGACCAACTCTAGGAACCACTCCAGAGCCAAGGGAATTTAGCAAAGCACGAGAAACCCTCTTGGGTATTATTAATTTATCCATTAATAGGTATTAACAAAAGTTGTTCAAATCTTCTCTAATTTTTACTCATACTAGCATTAAGTTAGCATTAACTCAGATAGGTCTATCTATAGCATTCGCCACTTCCGTTAGGATATTGATAAGACTATTGACTATTTTTAAGATTTGAGAACAAAGGGCTTAAGCCCCTTGCCTTTCCTAAGCATAATGACAAGTCCTATAGTAAGGCACAAGGCCTTGTATTCCTGACTATTTCAAGGCAAATAATAGACGTAAATTTTGGATGTATTCTATTTCAGCAATGATGGGAGGATTGGAACCGGGTTGAATAATTAGGTCGTTAATAGTAGATAAAGCTAGTTCATTAATACCATCAATTAACAATTCGGGCATAGTAATTTCAGCTTGGGCAATTTTTTTTAGGAGAGCATTAGGGTTATTTTGTTCAGCGATCGCTTGAAGAATTTCTATTTCTATAGCAGTCAATCGGGAAGCAAATTCCTGCCATTCTCTTGGCAGTTGGGGATGCAGTTGGGAATTGCGAAGAGGTGTTCCTAATTCTAGAGCAGGACTAATTAACCCTAGGGGACTTTCTAATTCTTGAATTTTATCTTCTAAATTTGTTAACTGCGCCTCCAATTGCAGCTTAAATTCTTGGATTACATCTATATCTTGCTCCAACCCATCCCTTTCTAACTCTACTTGTTTTTTGCGATCGCTCAGGGACTTCACTACCATTTCTAAATTAAGCCGTTGCTTTTCTAGCTGAGAAATCTTAGTTTGCCAATGGTGAGTATCTTCTTCTAGACGGCGATTATGTTGATCTAAATTCAATAGCTCCACATTTAATTGCTCTTTATAATTTTTCTGTACAGAAATACTGCTTTGTAATTTTCCTAGTTCTGTTTGCAAAAATCGAGTATGATTTTCTACCTGTCGATGCTGGTGGATAGCCTGATCTAAAGAATCTTGAATTTGTTGCTCGTATTCTTGGAGTTGAAAAATATTTCCTTCGAGAACTGTAATGGTTTTTCTTTGTCTAGTCATTTGCTGTCTGCCTACCGCCATCAATCCCAGAAAACCGGAGATCAGGGCGACAAGACTGCCACCTAGGGCTGATTGCCAATTTTGATTAACTACAAAGCTAAATAGGAAACTAGCTCCTAAAACAACTTGGCAGAACAGAGACAAATTAATTACCATGTTTCCTCGCCTAGGTAAATATCCTACTTTACATTTTTAGCTTAAATGTGACATTTTTAGGCTATATGCTTAACCCCTGATCTATTAGCTATGCAAAAGTTCTCGGACTGCGATCGCTGTAGCTGGGGCAAGTAATACCCCATTACGATAGTGACCGGTAGCAAGAATAATTTGATTGTGGTTTGGTAGTTTCTTAATAATTGGGGCGGCCTGGCCTTCGGGACGGGGACGCAAGCCAGACCAAGTTTTAACTATTTTGCCCTCAGCTAAACCCGGACAAAATTTTATAGCTTCCTTTCTGAGGGTTTCTAATAACTCTGTCTGACCAGAGACTAGGCCTTGAGCATCGGCAAATTCTACCGTTGCCCCGATCCAGTAATGATGATTAGCAAGGGGTACAACATGAATATCATTCCGAGAAATAACTGGTTGAAAAGTTGGATCACCTAAAATATAGGGCATTTCTATTTGGATGGCCTGACCTAGAACGGGGCGAATATCGACTGGTGTGCCGATCGTGTTAGTAAGTTCCGTGGTTCCTAAACCCGTAGCTAAGATTAGCCAATCTGCATCTCCTGTTTCTAGTTCCTGGAGTACAGACAAGGGGCTTAAGTCCCTTGCCCCATAAAGTGCTGGATTTACTCCAAAATGAAATTCTACGCCGTTTTTTTGGGCAGCAGCAACAAGGGCAGTGGTTAGAGCCACGGGATCAATCTGGCGATCGCCCGGAGAATAAACTGCTCCCCAACTAGCTGATTTTTCTTGTCCCCTCTCCCGTTCTGGGAGAGGGCTAGGGTGAGGGTTCCGGCTATCCTTCATAAATACCTCCCCTTCCTTTAGATCAATCTGAGGACAGCGTTGTCCAAGGGTTTCCGGCTGCCATAGATTTAAATCCCAACCCTGACTTTTCCTCACCTCTGCCAAAATTGCCCATTTCTCCATATCTCCTAGAGAAGTTGCCAAGAGGACTAAGCCTTGACGATTGTAGGGAATCCTTAACCCCGTCATTGCCTCCAGTTCTGGAATTAGGGTTTCATAGCGTTGTAGACTAGTCTGGCGTAGCTGCCATGCTCTGCCTTTAGTTTTTGAGGATACCACTCCCATTAAAACTCCTAAAGCTGCCCCGGTAGAGCCTTGGGCTGGCATATTTCTATCAATTACGGTGATCTGGAAATCTGGTTGGCGAGAGAGTTCGTAGGCGATCGCCGCCCCCACCACACCGCAACCAAGGATAGTAACTTTCTGCATAATCAGTTAACTTAATTATTTAAATATTATTTCAATAAAATCTTAGGAGTTGAGTCTGGATGGCGATCGACCAATGGTGGAAATGGGTAGAAAAGCAGCCTAAATTAGCGGGAGGATTGGTAGCTGGGTGGCTACTAATAGTTAACTTCTTGGCTTTTATCTGGTACTTGGGTAGCACTGGGTTAGTGGATGAAACCGAGCCTTTATTTGCCGAGGCATCTAGACAGATGTTAGTTACCGGGGACTGGGTTACACCCTACTGGAATGGGGAAACCAGATTTGATAAACCCGCCTTGGTCTATTGGTTTATGGCACTGTGCTACAAGCTGGTAGGGGTGAATGAGTGGGGTGCGAGGCTGCCTTCTGCCCTGAGTGCGATCGCTCTAGTCTATTTTGGTTACTATACCCTCAGCCGCTATGGTTTTCCTAGCCCTCAAGCTGCCCAAAGTCCCCAAGCCCAGCGCCAACTAATTCTCTCGGCCTTCATCGGGGCAACTTTCATGGCCATTAATCCCCAGACCATCTCTTGGGCAAGGGTAGGGGTATCCGATATGCTCCTCAGTGCTTGCGTCGGGGCGGCATTATTTGCTTTTTTTCTGGGTTATGGAGGGTCTGATGCTACTCAGGTAAAAACGGCTCAGGCAAATCACTGGTACGCTGCTTTCTATGGATTTATGGGCTTGGCCGTGCTGACTAAAGGCCCGATCGGTCTAGTCTTACCGGGACTAACAGTACTGGCTTTTACGATCTATTTAGGAAATTTCTGGCAGATATTTTGGGAGAGTAAACCAATCCGGGGATTAGGGCTGGTTTTGGTAATTAATGCACCTTGGTATATTTTAGTTACCTTAGCCAATGGGGAAAAGTTTATCAACTCTTTCTTTGGCTACCATAATGTGGAGCGCTTCACTGCCGTGGTTAATCGTCACTCCGCCCCCATCTATTTTTATTTTATAGTGGTGTTGCTGGGATTCTTTCCCGCTTCGGTCTATCTACCCCAAGCGATCGCCCGGATTCGGATTCACCAACGTTCTCGATGGCAGGAATCACCCAGAGCTAGCCAGATGGGTTTATTTGCCCTGTTCTGGTTTGCCACGGTATTTATTTTCTTCACAATTTCTATTACTAAGCTACCCAGTTATGTTTTACCCCTGATGCCTGCTGCTGCAATCCTCGTAGCTTTAATGTGGAGTAACCAAGAGCAGGATTATCCAGTAACTAACCGTCCTCTGTTGGGGAGTACGATCGCAAATATTCTACTTTATATAATCCTAGCCGGAGCAAGCTACTGGGGAACCCACTGGATCGGGTTTGACCCAATGGCTTCCCAATTACCTCAAGCTCTACAGGATTCAGGATTGCCGATCGCTAGTGCTATCTTCTGGTTGGGGGCTGCGACAATCTTGGGCTGGTGCGTGTGGCAACACCAAGAGCGCTGGGCTTGGGTAGTAAATAGTACGGCGATGGTGTTAGCAATTTTAGTAATTATGACCCCTGCTTCCGCCATCTATGACCAGCAGCGCCAAGCCCCCCTGCGGGAACTAAGTACGATCGCCCGGACTCAAGCACAACCCAAGGAGCAATTAATCCTGCTCGGTGATACCAAACCCAGTGTAGTTTTCTACTCCCAAAAGCCCGTGGTTTATCTCTGGGCAGCCCAGCAGGTATTGCCCCATCTTGGCGCAACTATGCGATCGGAGCTAGGCAGTACCTCTGCTATGATCCTGAGTATGCGAGACCAATTACAAAAAACTGGCTTAAAAGCTCGTAACTGGGAAGTTCTGGGGCGTAGTGGCCCCTATCGTTTAGTCCGGGTTTCTTTACAAACTATAAAAAATTAAACCTTTTGATAACAACGGGCAGTGATGAAATAGGGATGAAACACTTCTTGAAAATTGTGCCGTAACACCTTAAAAAACTTAGACATTAATTGAGGATCATCCAAGTGAAAAGGAAATTCCTGATTTTGTCCCTTAAAGAAATACCAATTAACGATCGCTTTCCCCGTAGGAGTGAGTAATTTATGGAATTCTAATAACTGCTGACTGGGATCCGGCAGGTGTTCCAACACATCAAAACAAATTACGGTGTCAAAAATAATATCTTCCGGCACATTCAAAGCACATTGAATTTTATGACCTAAACCTAAATCTTCCACTCTTTTAGCGACAAAATCTCGATTCATGGGGTTGATATCACAATAAATCACCTGCTCCACTTGGGGGCAAAGGGCAGCAGCGATCGCATGAGTCCCGATACCACCCCCAAAATCTAGCACTCTCCCTTGGGCAAAGGTTGCCGTCAATTGTAGGGTATCCCCAATATAATCTTGGCTATTCAGATGCCATGCCCCCAGATCAAATAAGTGGGCGGCTCCCACCTGATCTCGATAAAACTCCGTAGCTCTTGTCCAATCAAAATCATGGCGACCCAACTGAGCCAAAGCAGCCTGTCCTTCTTGGAGACGTGCCTCTAGAGTTGGGGTATCAAGCTGTAAAAAATCCTGTAGATGCGCCTTGAGATGAAAACCATCATGCCAATAGCCAAGGAGAAAATCTGGATGGGAGAAAGAAGACATTTTTTTAATAGGTATAGGGAGATACAAGGAGGTAGAGGAGGTACAGGGAGATATAGGGAGCTAAATGCCAATTTGTAATTGCCAGCTAGTTAGGGTTCCGGTGTCTAGGGCGGCATTGTCGATCGCAACTAATTGCCATAGTCCGGTAATAGGCTGGTTTAATAGTTTTTTTAGACTGGGGGTATCCAGCAGAGAATAAGTAGTTTGAAGTTGGGTTTGATTGCCCAAGCTCCGATTTTGTAATAAAAGCTGCTGACTACCGGGGGATTGAAGATAAATTTCTACATCTCCCAAAAACTGATGGGTGAGTTCTATGGTCACTAAAACCTCTTTAACGGTTCCTGCTTCGGTGATTCTAATTAAGGAGCTTGCACCCTTGGGGTCATCATCGGGGATATTAACTGGGGTATTATTGCTGCCTTGGATAGTTATTTGATTAAGGGTTTGACTAGGGGCGGTTTTACGGGCGATCGCTGCTTGCACTGCCTTGGCAGCATTAACTTTGCCATAACCAAACCACTGGGAATAGCCCTTCTGATCATAACTTCCTAGCTTGGTTCCTAGTTGGGGATCCGCATCGATATCAGTTATTTTATCTGCCGTTTGTTGGAGAATTTCCCGGACTTCTGGGGCAGTAAGATCAGGGTTGGCAGAAAGAATTAAACCCGCCACTCCTGCCACTACTGGGCAGGCGCTAGAAGTTCCCCCAAAACTATCCGTAAAATCTGTCGGGCTGTAGCCGGCTGCCCCTAGGCGATCGCTAGTAAAGACCCCCAAACCTTCGGGATTTTTTAACAAAGCCGGAGCCGTAAATACATAGCCCTGTTCCAAACTCACTCCGGGGGGGGCATTACTACTGGGGGCTGAGACAGAAATATTACCCCAATTACTATAGGCGGCTTTCTTCCCCAAGCTAGTAGTAGCCGCAACTCCAATCACATCAGGATGAACAGCAAACCCACTCAGCCATTTAGTTTTACCTAAAAAAATATTATTTTCCCAACCCTGTTCATCCACCGTGCCATTCACCGGGCGGTTACTATTCCCGGCTGCAAATACTACGATACAACCCTTACCATTCCTGCCCAAGGTTGCGGCTTTGGTAATGGCTGCCCGTTGCCGTAGGGAGATGGGAAAGTAGATAGCGGCCGCTCCCCAACTACAGGAAATCACACTGGCATTATGATCGATCGCCCAATTAAAAATATCCTCAATAGATTGGTCATCTAAATAACCCGTAGTCTTCAGGGGCATCAAGGCACAACCGGGAGCTACCCCTACTACCGTTTTCTTCGGCCACTGCTACTCCAGCGCAAGAAGTACCATGATTTTCATCATCGGTTGCTGGGATGGGTAAGGCATTGGGATTTTGGAAGTTGTAGGGAGCTACTACTTTGCCGGTACCTTGAAAGTCGGGATGAGTTAGATCCACCCCATCATCGGCGATCGCAATCACCACCGAGCGATCGCCCCGGGTCACATCCCATGCTGCCTCTACATTAATATGGGAACCCGCCCCTAAAGACTTCCCCCCAATATTTTGCAGATACCACTGTTGGGGATACAGCTTATCTTGAGGACGGTAGAGATTGTCTTGACGAATAATAATATTAGGTTCCGCCGTGAGAACTTCGGGTAAATCCATCAAGCGATTGCTGATTTTGATAGGATTTTCTGTCGCTTGCTTATTCACCCCAAAAATAAAAGTATGGGGGATGCCAACTAAAGGTGCTTGGAAGTCTAGGGAAAACTTGGTAGCTAGGGCGTTGATTTGGGCTTCACTAGTATCGCTAGCAAACTGGAGAGTAATTTCTTTGGTAAGATAAACTCGGCTCTGGGGATTGCCGACTAATCTATAGACATGACTAGCAAAAGCCACAAAGTCTAAATTTCTGACGGTGGCCATCACCGTATCTAGATTTGCACTGGCAACGCTAAATAACTCTAATTGGGTATTAGCGATGGTTCCTTGATACTGGGCCGGAATGCGGGATTGCCAACCGGGAGGGGTGTTATTGAGACTAAGGGTGAAGCGATCGCTCACCTTCTCTAGGCGGATTTCTTCCCCGCCCCGCTGGAGAATAATCCCTAAACTATCTGCTGCAACCCCAAGACTGATAGGTATATCCATACAAATTTTTGGTTTCTGATCTCCTAGCAATCTAGCACGATGCTCGGCTTCTGGGGTAAATTCTAAAACTCTTCTGCCCCATCTAAATATTTTTTGAAGACTCCTCACGGGGAAAGTCTAGTAGTCTACCTAAATTTTAATCCTGCCCTGCCGCTAGAAGTAGGTAAAGATACAACATCCTTGCTTATAGCAAGAGTCTGAGTATTTACCTGTTATTTACACGGATGAAATTAAGTTATAACTATATTGTGGAGGAGCAAGCCGAAGATGAAACCCTATAAGCCCAGTAATCAGATAGATAAGCGTGGTTGGCAATGGTTAGCCCTGACTTCAGGAGTTGGTGGAATTACCTTGGGTGGATTTGCCTTTGCAACTTCTTTTGTGGTCTACCTAGTGATTATTTTGCCAGTTCTGCTGGGCTTGGTTGCAGGTTTATTATTACGGGAGGCAGTACACCAGGGCAAGGTGAGAAATCCCTTCAGGGCGAGTATTTTTGCCTTGTTCTTGGGGGCAATTCTCTACGGCACTAGGCACGGGGCAGATTATTTGGTATTTCGTCAGAATGCTACTCAAGAGATTAGTCGATCGCTGAAATCTAGTGATAAATCAAAGCAAGCTCCGGCGGGAATAACTATAGATCAGTTCCTGCAAGAAAAGACTGGGGCTAAGGGTTTTGTCGGGTTTCTCCGGTATCGATCGCAAGCCGGAATTGTAGTTAAACGATCGCTTTTTAGCATCCCTGTGCCACCATCTATTACTTGGAGCTATTGGGGTTTAGAGTTTTTAATTACCAGTGCGATCGCCGCCGGATTTGCCTTTGGTGCTGCTAAGAAACCTTTTTGTGAAAGTTGTCATAGCTGGTATAGTTCTAGCGATCGTCTAGGGAGAGTTAAATCTCAAGATTTACCAGGATTTCTAGAAGGAATCGATCAAGAAACCGCTACTAATGCCAGTAAATTCCTTGCTCCCCTGGCCAAGGTTTATCCCCCCAGCCTAGAAGTTCATCTCCAACACTGTGCTAGTTGCCAAAACAGCTATGGTCTCTTAGTCCTATCCCAAGCTGAGATTAATAGAAATGGGGTGATTAAGTTGACTCCTCACAGCCAAGGAATGATTTCCCCAAAAGAATCGGTGGAGCTTGCTCAAGCAGTTCGAGAGCAAATTTCTCCGCAAATTTCTTTAGGGGAGGCATCTTTAGGGGAATCAAGTAATCTGGAACCAAGCCAATTATTCGCCCAAATTGCTTTGGCTCAAAAGGAGCGATCGATCATTAATCAGAAATCTATTTACACTAGTCCGAATCTTTCCCCAGAACAATTGACAGATCTACAGGAACAACTAGCCACATATCCCCGCATTCAGCAGGTTTACCTAGTCCAGAAAGTAGTGGAAACTCTACCAGAAATTCCTTTTTATTTGCTAGGCATTATCAGAAAGAAGCATATTATTGAATCTGCTACGGCTCAGGCAGAATGGGAGAGCAAGTTTGGGAATGAGTTAGAATTTTTTGGGGATTTCGCTGTAGTGATCCTGAATGACGATCGCCGTCTTCAGAAAAAGTTTCAACAAATAGAAGACTCTATTATTTATACCTATACCCCACCAATAAAAACACCCGAACCAGTTTTGCCTAGTGAATCATGAGTTAATCAAATTTGACACTATAATAAATATTAGTTAGGTTATTTACATTTCTTAATGCGTCTCCAATTATTTATTTAGCCTAGAACTCAAGCTATGACTCAAGTAATTTCTGCTCCTGTTGTTGCCTCTATTCCCGGTACTTATTGGCAATGGCGATTGTGGCAACCACAGCTACGATCGCATTCCATCTACTACGTCACTGCGGGCAATCCTGATCCTCACCTGCCGCCCTTGCTGTTAATTCATGGCTTTGGCGCTTCTACCGATCATTGGCGGAAAAATATTGCTGAACTTAGCCAAGATTTTCAGGTCTGGGCGATCGATCTCTTGGGGTTTGGGCGATCGGCAAAACCAGCCATTACTTACGGGGCTGACCTATGGCGAGATCAGATTGCAGATTTTATTGAGCAGGTAATTAAACAACCAGTGGTGATTGCCGGGAACTCCCTCGGTGGCTATGTTGCATTAAGTGTAGCTGCCCTGCGCCCAGAAAACTCTAAAGGGGTGATCCTTCTAAATAGTGCTGGTGCTTTCACAGATATTAATCCCTCTGCTCCGGTCAATCCCGTTACTAAAATATTTGGTCAAGTTACGAAGTCCCTCCTGTTGCAGTCTTGGGCAAATTTCCTGCTCTTTCAGTATGTACGGCAAAAATCTGTGATCCGTCAGACCCTAGAAAAGGTTTATCTAGATCATTCTGCCATTACTGACCAACTAGTCGAAGATATCTATCGTCCTTCCTGCGATGTGGGGGCAGCTCAAGTATTTGGGGCAGTGTTCAAAAATCCCCAAGGTGAAAAAATTGATACTCTGCTTGCCCAACTCTCCCATCCTTTATTATTGCTCTGGGGAGAGGCAGACCCGTGGATGCGATCGCCCGAACGAGGAGCCAAGTTTCGGCAACATTACCCAACCCTGACAGAATATTACCTAAAAGCGGGTCATTGTCCCCATGATGAAATTCCCACCCAAGTTAATCAACTAATTCGAGACTGGCTAAGAAACCTTTAGGTGTCTACGCAAATCAGCGATCGCCTCTGCTGCTATTTGGGGTTTGAGAGTTCCCGATCGATACTTAACCAAACCCTCACAATACTCTTTCAAAATCTACTTTCTTGATCTGTACCGCACAGGCTTTAAGTTCTGGCTGGAGAGAGTCGGGGCAACTGATGGCGTGGGTGAGAGCATTAGCTTCAGCGTTGTCTGCCCAGAGAGAACCCCAATGGAGGGGAGCAAATACTGTACCGGGAGCGATCGCCCTAGTCACTAATACCGGAAACTGCGCCCGGCCTCTTCGGGAATACACTTCCACTAGTTCCCCTTGAACAATTCCCAACTTTTCGGCATCACGGGGATGAATTTCTAGGAATGGCTCTGGGTGCATTTTACGAATTTTCTCGATTCTGCCCGTGCGGGTCTGGGTGTGCCAATGACCGTAGAGCCTGCCCACAGTCAAAATAAAGGGATAATCTCCATCGATCGGCTCTGCCAAGCCACGAGAATGGTGGGGAATAAAATTTGCTCTACCGTTGGGGGTGGGGAACTTCCAATCTGTATAAAGCCTAGCTTGGGAGTCTTTCCCTAGGGGATACCTTAGGCTACTCGAAGCGGAAAGAGGCCATTGGCGGGGAGAGATTTTGAGTTTTTCATAGCTAATTCCTGTTTGATCACAAACCCTATCCTTTGTACTTTGGACATACTCTGTATGGATAGCTTCGGCATTCTGAAAGGGCAATAGCTCTGTAAATCCTAATCTTCTGCCCACATCGGCAAAAATCTCCCAGTCTGCCCTAGCCTCCCCCGGTGGCTGTTGAAAAGCCGCACAAAGGGTCACATAGCGCTCTGAGTTGGTCATAGTTCCGGTTTTTTCTCCCCACTGGGCAGCAGGCAGCAGCAGATGGGCATACTGGGTGGTTTCCGTGGGATGGTAGGCATCTTGGTAGATAGTGAAGGGCGATCGCTCCAAGGCTTTTTTTGTCCGTGCCAGATCCGGCATACTCACTGCTGGGTTAGTCGCCACAATCCAGAGTAAACCCACCTCATCAGTTTCTAGACCCATAATAATTTCCCAAGCTGTCCTGCCGGGCTGGGCAGAAATTCTCCCTGCGGGTACTCCCCAAAACTCCTCTACTTCTTGACGATGCTGGGGATCACTCACCAAACGATAACCGGGCAGGAGCTTACTTAAACCACCACTTTCCCTTCCTCCCATAGCATTAGGCTGTCCCGTTAGGGAAAAAGGTCCACAACCGGGCTTGCCGATCGTTCCTGTCAGCAAATGGAGATTAATAATACTATTTACCTTGGCAGTGCCTTCACTAGATTGATTAACTCCCATAGACCACAGGGATAAAACCCGTGCCGACTCTCCCCAATATTGGGCGGCTAATTCTAAGTCTGCTTGGGGAATTCCACAAATCTGGGCTACTTTTTCTGGGGGATAGTGTTGAAGAAGTTCGATAAAAGCTGAAGAATTATTTGTATGGCTGGCAATAAATTCTTGATCGATCTTTCCCCCCTGCCATAGCAGGTAAGCAATACCATTTAAAAGGTCAATATCTGTACCGGGATTAATGGGCAGGTGTAAATCTGCCACTTCTGCGGTGGCGGTACGCCGGGGATCCACTACTATCAGTTTCATCTGAGCATCTTGTTTATGGTGCTTTCGCAAGCGGTTAAAAACAATGGGATGACAATCGGCCGTGTTAGTCCCAATCAAAAAAGCACAATCTGTTAAATCTAAATCTTCATAGCAACAGGGGGGGCCATCGGAACCTAAACTCCTCAGATAGCCAGAAACCGCCGAGGACATACACAAGCGAGAATTGGAATCAAAATTATTTGTCCCCAAGCAACCCTTAAGTAGTTTTTGAGCTACATAATAATCCTCGGTTTGCAACTGCCCAGAGCCGTACATACAAATGCTATCAACCCCTTGCTCTTGCTGGACTAGGCGAATCCGATCGCATATTTTCTCTAAAGCTTCTTCCCAGCTTACTCGTTGGAAGGGCTGGTCTAAACTCTCCCGAAACATGGGATATAGGAGGCGGTTTTTATCTAAAGACTCGGCAATAGTTGCGCCCTTGACACACACCATGCCCACATTAGAGGGATGAGTCCGATCGCCCCGCACCTTCCAATTACTAGAATTTGCCGGCAGCGCATCGCCGGTTTCTCCCAATACTTCTAAGCCACAGCCCACACCACAATAGGGACAAAGAGTTTTAATACTGGACTTAGTAGTAGTTTCAATACTAGTTTCAGTACTAGTCATGTTGCTAGTCATAGATCAGTATGCAAGTTAATAAGCATTGCCTTGAGACACCCGGAGATGATGACACTGAATTTGATCAATGAATTTTTCTCCCTTGGATCCACCAAGATAAATTTTGAGTATTGATTCTGGAAATGCTTGAAATAGAATCCTCTGTCCCGGAAATATTACTTTTTGGCATAAGCCTTGGGTAGTTATATCAAGCTTGGTTATTTCAGGAGTTAGGGGGAAATTTTCCTCTAGGGACTGAGAGGATTGGCTAAGTTCCTTGGGTTCTTTGGTAGCAATATTGTCTATACATAGTATTTGCAGCTTACTACTAATGTTGGTGTAGTAGCAAAGAATCAGGGGCGTTTTTAGTCCTGAAGTACTATTTTCTAGGGAAGGATTGAGGGTAGATAACATCATAAACGGAAAATTATCAAAAAATTGGGTATAAAACCCCGTGCTTCTAGCACGGCTTTGAAGTAAAATA
>ENA-OBLH01000267-OBLH01000267.1-metagenomes-genome-assembly--contig:-NODE-267-length-18648-cov-5.28339_pt1 | contig 18648 bp, 12 predicted proteins | sample MGYA00153382_OBLH01 | MGnify analysis MGYA00153382
CAATCAACGGGGACCCGTCGAGCCGATATTTGATCGCTACGCGATGGGGAATACGAGAGCTTGGATGCGCGCATCAAGGCGACCCAGTCTGTGAGCAAGACGGCAACTGTCTGTAATTAGATATCGAGAATAAAGCTGTGGAAAACTCGGTGAAAACTGCTGCGGGGTTGTGGGCAGTTTGCGCTCGATCCGCGTAAAGCCTTGTCGTACGGGGCCTACGGCGAGCCGACCCAATCCAGCGGGTCAAAAACCGGCATATACCCCCATATGTTGTGGTGAAGATGCCGCTTGACCACTAGATGTTGTTGGTCGTATCCTTCATGCATTCATTGGGAGCCGCTTGCAGCAGGGCTCTTAGCGATACACCCTCATCCAACGCTGGGGGGTGGTGTTCCGACCGAACTTTGGCGGTTCGGTCGGAACGAGGAACTCAACTGTGAAATCCCTCGCGAATTTTTCGGTACGCGGGGCAAACTTTAGACTGGACTAAACATCACGTCAAGGTTTGTTTCACTTTTTGTGTTCTACGCGTTTATTTCCGCGTTCACAAAAGGTAAATCATGTCCTCTATTGTTGTAATTCTTGGTCACTGTCAAATCACAGCCAACCAAACTGTTTGGCTGAAAACCCGCATGGCCATTGCTGGTGGTCGCTCTTCGTATGTGGATGAGAGCGACTCGACATATGCCCTTCCACATAATTGGTATTTGTTCAAGCTCATGCCCCACGAACAGGCGCTAGATTTGGCTCAGGGCGTAGCTACGCTCACGGGCATTGGCGAGTGCGTCATCGTGGTGGCCGATGTGGATGATCGTTGTCGACTAGCCATAGGAAGGTTTGCGCAAAGAACCCTACATTGATCGTAACTATCTGAGTTACCCAAACCGACACTGTCTCAGCTGGCGCAACCAAGATGCGCGCATGCGGGCTCTCGTAGTCCTCATCGCGAAGCGATCAAATATCCGTTCGACGGGTCCCCGTTGATTGGCCCCGAGAAGCGGAAGAAAAAAGCGATCAGAACGAAAAACTGTCTGAGCGATAGCGAGTTTTTTTCGTTCCGCTTTTTTCTGAGCATCGCAGGATCAGGACAATCGTCGGGGTCGCCTTCTTTGGGTTACTTTTCTTGGCGAAGCAAGAAAAGTGACTGCCCCGCGGCATGAGCGGTACGTGGCAGACGGAGATGTGTTTACTTTGCGCTTCGCGTGGTTACGTGCTGGATTCCCGCCTTCGCGGGAATGACGACAGGGCGTCGTGGAGAGGGGACTAAACCGGGCTACGGAATCCGAAGTATCCGCTTCACCTCAACCGCTGTCGCCAACGCCTCTTCCTGCGTCGCCGCCACACAAGTCACATGCCCCATTTTTCGCGCACGCCGAGCTTCGGCTTTGCCGTACAAATGCACGTGCGCGCCGGGCAACGCTAGCACCTCATCCCACGCGGGCTGCATGGGCAAGACCGCATCAAACCACGCGTCCCCCAACACATTCACCATCACCGCGGGTTGCACTAACGATGGGTCACCGAGTGGCGCGCCGACCAGCGCTCGCACCTGTTGCTCGAACTGTGATGTCTGGCAGGCTTCTATGGTGTAGTGGCCGCTGTTGTGCGGTCTTGGGGCTATTTCGTTGAGCAGTAATCCATCTGCGGTGACGAAGACTTCTACGCACAATACCCCGACGTAATCGAGTGCTTCGACCAGTTGTCGCGCCAATGTTTGCGCTTGGTCTAGCACGGCTGCATCAAGTCTCGCAGGCACAATCGTGAGATCAAGAATGCCGTTGACGTGCTGGTTCTCCTGCACTGGCCATACGCGCACTTCGCCCGTAGCCGAGCGCGCGACAAGCACTGAAATTTCGCGCTCAAATGGAATCATCGCTTCGAGCACGCACGGGGCCTGCTTCATGCTCATCCACGCGAGCAGCGCCTGCGTGGTGGACGTCACGCGCTGCTGACCTTTGCCGTCGTATCCCAGCGTGGCGGTCTTCAAAATGCCGGGGAACAAATGCGCGGGCGCGTCGCGCAAATCTTCGGCGCGTTCGATGACCGCGAATGGGCCAACCGGCAATCCGTGTTCAACGAAAAATCGCTTTTCTTTACGCCGATCCTGCGCGATGCGCACCGCCGCCGCTCCGGGCCGCGTGGGAACCATCGCAGCTAACGCTTCGAGCGACGCAGCGGGCACGTTTTCAAATTCGGTGGTGACGGCGGCAACGCGTTTGCCAAACACCGCAATGGCATCCATGTCGTCGTACGCTGCGACGATCACGTCATCAGCCGCTTGCGCTGCGGGGCCGGTCGCATCGGGGTCGAGCACTAGCACCTTGTAGCCCATGGCTTGTGCTGCGTGAACGAACATGCGGCCCAGTTGGCCGCCGCCGAGGCAGCCCAGCCATGATCCCGGCGCAATCATCGCTATTTGTCGGCGAGAACGGGCGGCACCAGCATCGAGCGTGCGCTGGCGGTTTGCTCGTCGCGGAACGAGAGCAGTTGTTGTGCGAGAGCTTTGTTTGAGATGGCAAGCATGGCCACCGCAAACAAGGCCGCGTTGGCCGCGCCCGCTTCACCGATAGCGAAGGTTGCGACAGGCACGCCTTTGGGCATTTGTACGATGGACAGCAGCGAGTCTTCGCCACGCAAATATTTTGTCGGCACGGGCACGCCAAGCACCGGCACCGTGGTCTTGGCGGCGAGCATGCCGGGCAGGTGCGCCGCGCCGCCCGCACCCGCGATGATGATGCGGATGCCGCGCTCGATGGCGGAATCGGCGTAGCTGAACATGTCGTCCGGCGTGCGGTGGGCGGACACCACTTTCGCCTCGAATGTGACGCCGAAGCGCTCCAGCATGTCGGTGGCGTGCTTCATCACGTCCCAGTCCGATGATGAACCCATGACCACCCCGACCACTGCGCCTGCGCTGATTGCCCCGTTTTGCATAGCAGGAATTCTAGCGAATGCGTGCCTCACCCTTGATAGGGTGTGCTCCGCGCACCACACGTCGATGCTGCGCAGAACGCACCCTGTGTACCCAAAGCGCGTCTTCGCGGAAAATAGCGGTATGACTTGTTTTCGTGCATCCCTCGCTGCTTCGCTGTTGTTGGCGTCGCTTTCCGTTCACGCCACTGACGCAGCAGTCAAAGACGCGTCCGAAGGTTTTCGTTTTGGTGACCTCAAGCGCGTTAACGCCGCGATCCCGCAAACGCGGGGCGACGTGCTGGAAGGCTACGTGGACTACTGGTCGTTGCGTTTGCAGCTTGATAACGCGAGCATTGGCACTGAAGTTGAGCGCTTTCTGCAGAAGCGCTCTGGCGAAGCCATCGCGACCCGGCTGCGCGTGGACTGGCTTAAACAACTTGGCAAAACCGGCAACTGGGACGCATTCGCAAAGATGTCCCTCGGCTTTGATGCCGATGACAGCGAGATCGCTTGCTATCGCACGTCGCTTGCCGCCAAGACCGCTACGACAGCGGCATTGTCGATGCCGCGCGGCGTGTGGGAGGAGCGGTTGACGGAGGCCTGTGCCGAGGCGTTTTCCGCCTTGGCACGACACGCCCAGGTCAGCGCCGACGACGCGCTGTGGCGCTTTCGCACCACGGCGGACGGCGGCACCTTTCTGGCAGGCGCTCGCGCTGCTGAAGGGCTGTCAGCGGATAATCGGCCTAGCACCGAGTCGCTGCAACGCGCGCATTCTTCGCCTGAATCGTATTTGAACGCGGGCCTTGCATGGTCGTCACGCCCGCATCGGCAGGCGGGGCTTTACGCGTTGACCAAGCTTGCCCGCGCCGACGTGGCCAAAGCGCGATCCATTTGGTCAGGCATTCGCAGCAAGTTCACCGAGGAAGAGCAGCGTTATGCGGCGGGGCAATTGGCCTACGCCAGCGCGCGGCGGCTTGACACGACGGAAGCGATGACGTGGTTCAAGCGTGCAGGCGACGAGCAAACCATGACGCGCCTTGGCGACTGGCAGGCGGCGTGGATCGCCCGCGCGGCGCTGCGCGCAGGCGCGTGGAGCGAGGTGCTGCGCGCGATCAATGCGATGAGCCCGGTGGCCTCCGCGGCCCAAACAGGCGTAGCCGATCCGGCGTGGAAATACTGGAAGGCGCGTGCGCTCGTTGAGCTGTCCGACAAGTCGGGCGCGCAGGCAATCTATGCCGATCTTGCGAAAGATTTCAGTTTTTACGGACTGCTCGCGGCTGAAGAAATCAGCGCACCATTGCCTTCGCCACTCACACTCAAAGCGGGTGCCGTGAAGCCAACAACGGAAGAGTTAAAGCGCTTTGATCAGTCCGCTGCCGCCAAGCGCGTGATCAAGCTTTCCGAGCTGGGCTTGCGTGCAGATGCTGCGCGCGAGTGGTACAGCGTGGTCAAGGATTTCAACGATGCGGACTCGTTGATCGCGGCTGAATGGATGCGGCGCAAGGGCGTTTGGGATCGCTCGATCAACACGGCTGAGCGCACAAAAACGCAACATGATTTTGGGCTGCGTTACCAGATGCCGTACGCCGCAGAAATCAAGAAAGCAGCGACGCAAGCGGCACTTGATCACTCATTGGTGTTTGGTCTGATTCGGCAGGAATCGCGCTTTTGGGCGGAGGCCGTGTCCTCTGCGGGCGCGCTCGGGCTTATGCAGGTGATGCCTGCTACTGGTAAATGGATCGCGACGCAAATGAAGGCCTCTGAATATCGTCCGAGTCAGCTCGTCAATGTTGATGTGAACACCGGGTTTGGCGCGTTTTATCTGCGCACCGTGCTCGACCAGATGGGCGGCTCGGAGCCGATGGCCGCAGCGTCGTACAACGCGGGGCCGGGCCGGGCGCGCGCGTGGCGGGCCGACGGGCCGCTGGAGGGCGCGGTCTATGCCGAGTCCATTCCGTTCAACGAAACCCGCGATTACGTGCGCAAAGTGCTGGCGAACGCGGTTTGGTATGCGCAGCTATCTGGCAACGGCAACACGTCGATCAAGTCGCGACTTGGGATAATTCCTTCGAAATAAGGTTTGCTTTTCGCGCCTCCAGTGTTGGGGCGCGGAGCGCACCCTATGAACTATGAACCAAAAGAAACTATGAACATTCTCATCCTCGGCGGCAGCGGTTTTGTGGGTCGCGCCATTTGCAGCAAACTGGTCATGGCGGGTCACTCGATCACCGTGCCGACGCGCAAACGCGACAACGCGCGGGCGTTGTTTCCACTGCCCAGCGTGACCGTGGTTGAAGCAGACGTTTACGATACCCCCGCGCTCGTGCAACTGACGCGCGGCAAGGACGCCGTGATCAATCTGGTCGGCATATTGAACGGCAATTTCGAGCGTGCGCATGTCACGCTTACCGAGAACGCCATCGCTGCGTGCAAGACGGCGGGCGTGTCGCGATACGTACACATGAGCGCGCTCGGTGCGTCCGAAAATGGCCCCAGCCTGTATCAAAAATCGAAGGCGAAAGCGGACGCCATCGTTCGCGTCAGCAGTCTCGATTTCACCATCTTCGCGCCGTCGGTGATCTTCGGTCGCGGCGATTCTTTCCTCACCAAATTCGCCAGTATGGTCGGGTTTTTGCCACCATTGATGCCGATGATGTTGCCCGGTGCAGGCGCGCGGTTTCAGCCGGTGTGGGTGGACGATGTGGCGCGAGCGTTCGTCGCGTCAATCAACGATGAATCGACATACGGTGAACGATACGAGCTGGTGGGGCCGAAGGTCTATACATTGAAAGAACTGGTCGCCTACGTGATGACGCTGGCGCACAACAAGCACATGGTCATCGGCCTGCCGGGTTTCATGACATCCATCCTCGCGTCAATTTTGCAATACGTACCCACGCAGCCGCTGACGCCGGATAACGTGAAATCGATGTCGGTGGACAACGTGTCAGCCGCGCCGTTTCCGAAGTTCGCGGGCGCTGCAACGGCGCTAGAAGATGTCGTACCGGGCTACCTCGGGCGCGCCGCAATCGTCGACGAATTTGCCCCGGCACGCGAGAAGGCCGGACATTGATTTTTGCCGTTGGTTATGCTTCAGCTTTTGGCTGTATTGCCCATTTCAACTGGGCTTCTACCAAGAAAACGCCATAAATCGATAATTGGCATAAACCTGAGTTACGCCCACGTTAAATAACGTTTTCAAGTAAAAGCTGTACCCATCAAATGTCAATGCTAGACCCTGATCTCGCCCGCTATTTCGCCGATCTCGGCACGCAGTTTTCACCGTTGCCCGCGAACCCGACACCGCTGGAACGGCGCGCCCGCTACTGGGCATTGTGCGGGCTCGGCAAAACACCACTGCCGAGCAACGTGACGATCAACGACGTCACGCTTGACCTCGAAGCAGGCAAGCTACCGGTGCGCTTGTTCTACGGTCATGACGGCTGCGACGAGCCGATGCCCACGATCATTTATTTTCACGGTGGCGGCTGGGTCGTGGGCGATAACGACACCCACATGCCGACCTGCGCCCGGCTTGCACACGAGGCCAACGCGCTGGTCGTCAGCATCGATTACCCGCTCGCCCCGGAGACGCACTGGACGAAGCTCACCGAAGCTTGCTTTCAGGCTGCGTCTGCGGTTGCCGCTGATCGCGTTGCTACGGACGCGGGCACGCCCATCGCGCTCGCGGGCGACAGCGCGGGCGCGCACCTCGCGGCGGTCACAGCGATTCGCGCCCGCGACGAAGGCAGTTTTCATGTGGCGTTGCAGGCGCTGATTTATCCGTGTATCGAACCGACGTACGCCACGGCAAGCTACGAAAGTTTTGCCGCTGGCCCCGGCCTCACGCGCACCGACATGCAGTGGTACTGGCGGCAATTCGTAGGCGACGATCACGGCGTGAACGACTACCGCGTGGCACCCTCGCGCGCCACGTCACACGCAGGCCTGCCACCCGCCTACGTGATCACTGCGGGGCGCGATCCGTTGCGCGATGAGGGTGTGAACTACGTCAGCACGTTGCGTGGTGCAGGCATTGATGCGCAGCACGACAATTTCGATTCGTTGCCACACGGATTTTTGCGCATGGCCAAGTACAGCGCAGCAACTGACGCGGCGATTGCCCGCGTGAATCGGCGTATTGGGCAGTTGCTCCGCGCAGCAAAGAGCTAGCACGTGACATTCGTCACCGACCCGTGGTTCTATGCACTGGCCATCCCCGCCGTGCTCATCACCGGCATCTCAAAAACGGGTCTCGGTTCGGGCTCTGGCGGCATTGCGGTGCCGCTGATGAGTCAGGTCATCGCGCCAGGCGCAGCGGCGGGCATCATGTTGCCGATTTTGTGTGTGATGGACGTCCTCGGCCTGCGCGCGTATCGCGGCAAGTGGTCATGGCCGGACTTGAAATTGATGATCCCAGCGGCAGTGCTCGGTATTGCGCTGGGCGCGTTGATGTTCGGTCTGCTCTCGATAAAAACCACCAAAGCGCTGCTCGGCACGGTGGCCGTTGGCTTCGCGTTGTACCAAGGCATTCCGGCGCTGCGCAATTTGAATTCATGGATTCCGGGCGCGGTTCGGCCATGGTTGTGGTGCGGCCTGTCGGGGTTCACCTCAACATTGGCGCACGCGGGCGGGCCACCAGCCACCATCTATTTGTGGCCCCGAAAACTTGATCGCACTACATTCGTTGCCACCACCGTATTTTTTTTCACGGTCGTTAACGCCGTCAAACTGGTGCCGTTCGCGTTGCTTGGACAACTGAATTTCACTAACCTCGGCACCGCACTCGTGCTCATGCCGCTCGCCCCCATCGGAGTGTGGCTCGGCGTGCGGTTAAACACGGTGATCAGCGAGGTGGTGTTTCGGCGCATTACGTTGACGCTGCTGTTTGTTCTGGGCATGCGGCTGCTTTATGAGGGGTTGAAGTGATTAGCGCCTGCGTAGGGGCGGCGCGCGCCGCGATTTCCCACAAGCAGGCGCTCTCGGTTTTTGCAGCTCGCACCGCTGCTACGGGCCAGTTCGATTGAATACGTCTAGCGCCATCACCCTGGTCGCTGTCGACTGCGCGTATCCAGAACTCGCCGCCGACGCGCTCGCGCGCTCGGCCTCAAAACTTCCGGCTGCGCGCGTGTTGTTGCTCACCGACGTTGCCATCGAGCGCGAGGGCATAGAGGCGGTGCGGATCGCATCGATCCGGTCACGCGCCGCGTATTCGCAATTCGTGCTCAAAGAACTCGGTGCGCACATTGCCACCGAATACGCGTTGGTCGTGCAATGGGATGGCTTTGTCATTGACGGCAATGCGTGGCAAGATGAGTTCTGGAACTACGATTACGTCGGCGCGAAGTGGCCGCATTTACAAGGCGATTTTCGTGTCGGCAACGGTGGATTTTCGCTGCGCTCCAAGCGATTGTTGAATGCGCTAGCGCAGCCCGAATTCACACTCGATCTCGACGAGAACGAAGACACCGCAATCTGCGTCCGTCATCGTGAATTGCTTGAAACCAAGTACGGCATTGCATTTGCCGATGAGCGCGTAGCAGATCGTTTTGCGTTTGACGTAGGTCGCCCGGTGGGGCCGACACTGGGCTTTCACGGTGTCTTCAATTTTTGGCAAGTGCTGGATGAGACAGAGTTAGTGGCGTTTTCACACGCCGCGCCGGACGCGATTGCGCAGGGTTTGGGCTTCGGCGCACTCACCAGGAATCTGGTCGACTTGAAACGCGCGGACGTTGCGCAAGCGTTCGTCGCACGAAGCCTCGCGCTGTTGCCCAATGATCAGCCATCGCTCGAACTTCGCTCGCGATTGGGCGCGTTGCAAAAGCCCGCGCCCCCTGTTGAAACGGTAGCGTTGGTCAAAGCCCCCGCATCACGCAACGATCCCTGCCCTTGCGGCAGCGGCAAGCGCTACAAAGAATGTCACGGCAAGATCGGCGCACCACAAGCGGCCACTGCTGCGATCGACGTTGATGCATTGCTAGGTGAGGCGTTGCGACTGCACGAAGCGGGCAACGTCAACGCCGCCGTTGAACGCTACGCACGCATCCTGCAACAAGAGCCTGAGAATGCGACCGCACTGCACTTCGCGGGCCTGTCCCAATATCAGGCGGGGCAGCCGTCTGCGGCGCTTGAGCTGATGTGGCGCTCATTGCAACTGGCCAATAGCGAGCCGGAGTTCTTCAGCAATGCAAGTGCCGCAGCATGGAGCGCGGGTCGTTACGACGAAGGCCGATGGGCGGCGGAACGTGAGTTGGCACTGAACCCGGAGCACGTCGGCGCACTCAACAATTTGGGCTTCAACCTGCGTTCGATAAATGACATTGACGGGTCCATCGCCGCGTTCGATAAGGCGCTCGAACTGGCACCGAGTTTTGATTACGCTCGCTGGAATCGAACGTTCTCTCTGCTCGCGAAAGGCGACTACGCGCAAGGTTTTGCCGATTACGATTTACGACTCGGATTTCCACAAACGCAACCACCCGGCAAGATTCCGGACGTACCGATTTGGAAGGGCGAGTCGCTTCCGGGCAAGCGCATTCTGCTCATGTGCGAGCAAGGCCTCGGCGACACGTTCATGTTCGCGCGATTCGTGCCGATGGTTGTCGCGCACGGATTGGCTGTCACTTTCGCGGTGCCGCGCTCGCAAGTCGCATTGATGCAGCAATCGTTTCCCGACGTACGCGTGATCGCGTTAGGGGCGCACGAAGCGATGCAGTTTGATTGCTGGGCTGCGCTATGGTCGCTGCCGTCCGCGCTCGGCATCACGCTCGAAAATTTGCCAGCGCCTGAACGATTTTTGCGGACGCGTGAAAGCGATGTGGTGCGATGGGAAGCAAGATTTGCGACCGTCGCCCACCACCCTCACCTCAACCCTCTGCCGCTTCCGGGAGAGGGGGCCCAAAAACGCGTCGGCATCGTGTGGCAAGGCCAACTAGCGGGTCAAGACAACCAGATGGCAGACCGCTCGATCCCGCCACGCCTGATGCGCCGATTGGTCGAATCGCATCCCGACATCACCTGGGTCTCGCTGCAACACGGCGCGCCTCCGCTCAACGCGACGAACGTGATTGACTGGACAGCAGAAACCATCGATTTCACGCAAATGGCAGCGCTGATCGACACACTGGACATCGTGATCAGCATCGACACGGGGGCGGCGCATCTGGCGGCTGCGTTGGGCGCCAGGACTTGGGTATGCCTGCGCCATGCGGGCGACTGGCGCTATGGCGTCACGGGCGACCGCTGCGCATGGTCGCCGACTATGCGGCTGTTCCGGCAGGATCCGTCGCGGCGGTGGGAGCCGGTCCTCGCGCAAATATCAAACGCGCTTCGGCGTGAAATTTCACTTTGAATGGGCTGCAGCGGTCGTGTCTTGCGCGGCGCCCGTGAGCGCGCGCTGTCGCTCGATTCCTCGTTGAATCAGCGCGTATCGCTTGCAGTCAGGATGGCCTCACGTGCCGGCAGTGAAGCGTACAAAACACCGTCGACACGGCTTCGTGCCACACCAGTACCCGAACCTTTGAGCGCTTCCAGCGGTTCGGGTGCGGTCAAAATCCCACAGCGCCACCATCACGGCGACAATCGCTGCCGGTGACGTAGCCGTTGTCGGTCTTCCAGATAATCTGGCCGGAACCGAAATCCATGTAGCTGTCCTTGTTTTCTTTGAGCTGGTGACCGCGCGCGACGAGCGATTCGCGAACCGCACCCGGTGTCCACGGTTCGAGGTCCAGCTCTAATCCTTTTTCGACGCGAAAGCGTGGACCGTCAAGCGCGGCCTGTGGGTTCTCGCCGAAGTCGATCATGCGGATCGCGGTCTGCAAATGGCCTTGCGGCTGTACGTGGCCACCCATGACGCCGAACGCGCTTTGCGGCTGGCCATCTTTCAGAATGAAGCCCGGAATGATGGTGTGAAATGGCCGTTTGCCGCCAGCCACACAGTTTGGATGGGTCGGGTCGAGCACGAATCCGTTGGCGCGGTTTTGCAGCGAAATACCATCGACGACGACACCCGAGCCGAAGCCCATGTAGTTCGACTGAATCAGCGACACCATCATGCCACTCTCGTCTGCGGCATTGAGATACACAGTGCCCCCGCGCAACTCCGCGCTTGGCGAAAAATCTTGCGCGCGCTTCATGTCGATGAGCTTCGCGCGGCTCTTCAAAAAATCAAGATCCAGCATGGTGGCGGGCGACACGTTCATGTACGCCGGGTCGGCCACCTGCGCATGCACGTCGCGGAAGGCGAGTTTCATCGATTCAATCGCCAGATGCCAGTAATCGGGATGATCCGGCCCCAACGCCCTGACGTCGAACTGCTCCATCATGCCCAGGGCCATGAGCGCGGCGATGCCCTGCCCGTTCGGCGGAATCTCGGCGACTTCATAGCCACGATAGCTGGTGCGAATCGGCTCGACCCAATCAGCCACATGCGCTGCCAGATCGATACCGGTCATCAGGCCGCCATTGGCCTTGGCATGCGCCACGATGCGCGCGGCGAGCTGGCCACGATAGAACGATTCGCCCTCAGACTCGGCAATCAGCCGCAGCGACTCGGCCTGCGCCGGATTGCGGAACAATTCCCCCGGCAATGGCGCCCGACCGTGCGGCATGAAGTGCTGCGCGTAGCCGGGCTGATGTTCAAGGATCGGCACCGCGCGCGCCCACTGGCTAGCGATGATCGGCGTCACCATAAAGCCGCGCTCTGCGGTGTCAATGGCGGGAGCGAGCAGATCGGCAAACGGCAGCTTGCCGTAACGCTTCGACAGCGCCATCCATCCCGCGACTGCGCCGGGCACCGAGACTGCCATCCAGCCACGCTCGGGCATCGCCTGCATGCCCTTGAACGTGTCCGGCGACCAGGCCTGTGGCGAGCGTCCCGACGAGTTGAGGCCGTGCAGCGCTTTGTCCTCAGGGCTCCACACCAGCGCGAACAGATCGCTTCCGAGGCCGTTGCTGCACGGTTCGACGACGGTGAGCACGGCGGCAGTGGCGATGATCGCGTCAATCGCGTTGCCGCCCGCTTTCAGCATCGAAATGCCAGCCTGTGCAGCGAGCGGGTGCGTGGTCGACACCACGTTGCGGGTCATCAGCGGCGAACGGCCACCGGGGTAGGGACGGGAGTAGTTGAATGTCATGGGATGCATTGCAAATTAAAACTTCGTCGCCCCTGTGAAGGCAGGAGCCCAGTGTCTTTTGGTTGCATCACATCCATTTGTGCCGCGCAAAGTCACTGGGTTCCTGCCTTCGCAGGAACGACGGCACGGCGAATTATCCGCGCTCGCCGATAATTGCTGCATGTCTGCTCTCGTTTTATCCACGCTCAACGCCCGTTACGCCCACGCTTCGCTCGGCTTGCGCTACCTGTTCGCGAACCTTGACGACGACATTCGCGCTGACGCAAAGATTGTGGAATTCGTGATCGGCAGCAAGACCGAAGTGCTGGTTGAGCAGTTGCTGGCGCTTGCGCCGAAAGTGGTGACCTTCGGCGTCTACATCTGGAACGTCGAAGAAACCACCAAGCTCATCGCCATGCTCAAGGCCGTTGCACCGCATATCAAGGTGGTGATCGGCGGGCCAGAGGTGAGCTTTGAGACGACTGAGCAGCGCGTGTTCGCGTTGGCGGATTACGTGGTCACTGGGCCGGGAGATGTGACGCTGAACAAGCTCGCCCGCGCGCTGCTGCACGGCCCGCGTCCGCTCATGAAGGTGCATGTCGGCGAAGCGTTTTCACTGGACGATCTGAAGCTGCCCTACCAGTACTACACCGATGAAGACATTGCGCGTCGGCATCTTTACGTTGAGGCGTCCCGCGGCTGTCCGTTCAAGTGCGAGTTCTGTTTGTCTGCGCTCGACAAAACGGCCGAGCCGTTCAATACCGAGCGCTTTCTTGCCGAGATGGCGAAGCTTTACGACCGTGGCGCGCGCACCTTCAAATTCGTCGACCGCACGTTCAATCTGAACATCAAGACTTCGCTCGCGATTCTCGATTTTTTCCTTGAACGCATCAACGCCAAACCGGATGATCCGTGCTTTGCGCATTTCGAGCTGGTGCCCGATCATCTGCCGGAAAAATTGAAAGACACCATCGCGAAATTTCCTGCGGGAACGCTGCAATTTGAGATCGGCATCCAGACCTGGAACCCGACCGTGCAGGGTCACATTTCGCGCAAGCAGAACAACGACAAAGCCAAGGACAACATCCGCTGGCTGCATGCCAATTCGCAGGCACACATGCACGTCGATTTGATCGCGGGTTTGCCGTCGGAAACGTTCGCCAGTTTCGGTGAAGGCTTCGACACACTCGCGCGGCTCGGCCCACACGAAATTCAGGTGGGCGTGCTGAAACGCCTGCGCGGTACGCCGATCATCCGTCACACTGACGCGTTCGCCATGCGCTACAACCCGGAGCCGCCTTACAACATTTTGTCGAACACCGAGCTTTCGTTCGCCGACCTGCAACGCATCAGCCGCTTCGCACGATTCTGGGATTTGATCGGCAATTCCGGACGCTTCACCCACACGCTGCCGCTGGTGTTGCAGGAGCTTCCGGTGAGCGCGTTCCAGCGTTTCCTCGCGCTCGCCGACTGGCTGTACGCCGACACTGGTGCAACGCATCAGATTGCGCTTGAGCGGCTATTTGATTTGGTTTATCGCTGGCTGGTTTCGGACGGCGGCATCGAGATTGAAACTGCGCAGCGGCAAATTCTTGCGGACTATCAGCGTAGCGGATCAAAAGGCCGTCTGTCCTTCATGCATCGAGGCCTGACTGTTTCTGACGATCTCAATGCGGCCAATGCGAAAGCTCATGGCAATGCCACGCCTGAGCGGCAACGACGACATCTGGTGTCCGCGCCTGCCGGATAGCGTCATACCCGGACGCGTGCGCCTTGCGTCGTTTAACCCCATTCCGTTCAACCGTTCGTTACACCAGACTCAACAGTTCAAGGGTTAAATCCATCATGTCACCTCTTTCGTTCGCCGCCGCAGTCGCCTCCGTACTTTATGTCGGCAGCGGCCTCGCAGCCGACAGCGCCATCAAGCGCGTCACGTTGTACCCCGGTGTGGCTGCGGTTGAGCGAGTCACCAGTGTCACGCAAGGCATGAATGAGGTGAAGTTTTCTTGCCTGCCGCTGACGTTCGACAGCAGCAGCTTGCGCGTTGAGGCGGACGACGGTATTCGCTTTGGCGATGTCAGTGTGAAAACCGTGGAGGCGGCGCTGGCACCCGAGTGTGTCGTCGGCCCGCAGACGCAAAAGATTCGCGAGCTCGAAGACAAGCGCGCGCAGGTGTCTGCCGACCGGAGCGGTCACGAAATCGCCCTGAATTACGTGAAGTCATTGGGTGCTCCCGCCCAGGGCGCGACACCTACGTCCGTCGTGCCCGCCTCGATTGAGGCGACTACCGAGAGCATGCGCCGCGCGGTGATGACCTCTTTGGTCAAGCAGCAACAATTGTCGCGTCAACTGGAAGACATCGACGGCCAGCTCGCCGTGCTCAAAGCGCAAAACCAGACCAGCGCAAAAAAGGCCGCGCAGTATCGTGAGGTCGCGGTTCGTGTCTCTGCCAGTAAAAATGGCGCGATGCGACTGAATTATCAAGTGAGCGGGCCGGGCTGGGTCCCGAGCTACCGTGCGACACTCGATTCGGCAAGCAACACGGTGCGCATGGAGCGGCTCGCGATTGTGTCGCAGAACAGCGGCGAGGACTGGGCGGGTGTGCAGCTCAAACTATCCACCGCGCAGCCGCGACAAAACGTGACGCCGCCGTCGCCGTCGGCGTGGCAGATCAACGTCCTGCCGCCCGTGGTGGTCGCTCAGGCCTTGGCCTATCCCGCCGCCTCACCGGCTGCGCCGCCCGCAGCTATGGCCTCCATGAGTCGCGGCGGGATGGCCAAGGCAGAGCCCGTGTTCGATGCCTCCGTTTTTGAAGGCACCTACAGCACCGAATTCAGCATCGCGCAACCGGTGGATATGGGGTCAAACGATCAGCGTACGTCGCTGTCGCTCGGCACGCAGTCGATGAGCGCCCGCGTGTTCAGCCGCATCGTGCCATCGCAGTCGGCAAGCGCGTTCGTCATGGCCGAGATCAAGCGCCCCGAAGGCGTGTGGATTCGTGGCGATCTGCAACTGTTCCGTGACAACGCGCTGGTCGGCACTTCAACGTGGAACGTAGGTAGCGAAACCGACATCACGCTGGCGTTTGGTCGCGACGAATCGCTGCGCGTGTCGGTCGATCCTGAACAGAAAAACACCAGCACCGCAGGCTTCACCGGCGGCAAGCAGGTGCAGACTTACGCTCGTGCGTTCACTATCGAAAATTTGAGAAAGTCGACAGCGAGTATCGAGGTCATCGAAGCGTCACCCGTTGCCATCAATGCCGAGGTTGAAGTGCAAAGCAAATTCGCGCCGGAACCATCGCAAAAGGATTGGAAAGCGATACGCGGCGTCAACGCGTGGACGCAAAATCTGAACGCCGGTCAAAGCGCAACGTTCAAAGCGGACTACACCGTGACCTATCCGAAAGAGATGCGGGTGATTGGGTTGCGGTAGCTTGCAACAGGCGGTCGAGAGGCGCGAATCAAAGCGTTGATCTGTCTCGCCAAGCACACTGAGTCATTTCAAGTGCTTGGCAAAAAACCGCTCGGTGCGAGTGTAGAAGTCCACCACGTTATCGTGACCGTTAAAGCCATGCGCTTCGTCAAGATAGACGTGATAGTCGAGCGGCTTGCCCGCTTTTTCCATCGCGTCACGCATCGTGGTGCCGTGGATAATCGGTACGCGGATGTCCTGACCGCCCATCGTCAGCATTACGGCCGCCTTGATTTTTGCCGCGTTCTTGGCGGGCGAGGTGGCGTCGAAGCGCGCGCGATCCGTTGACACGTCGCCAATCCAGCGCTTGAAGTCCGTCTCGTAATAATCGCTGTAACGCGCCGTGTCAGACCAGGTCACGTTTTGCTTGAGTTCAATGTCGGTGACGGCCACATAGGCGTGGCCGCATTTCCATAAATCAGGGTCTTTCACCAGCCCTTGCAAGGTCGCATAGCCACCGTAGCTGCCGCCAAACAAGCACATGCGCGACTTGTCGACGATGCCAACGCTTGCCAGATGTAAAGCGCCGTCGGTGATGTCGTCCTGCATCGAAAGTCCCCACTGTTTGAAGCTCGCCTGATAATGCTTTGCGCCAAACCCGACCGATCCGCGCGGCTCAGGCTGCAGCACCGCATAGCCGCGCGAAGCGAAGAATTGCGCAGCGGGCCACCGCCCCCATTGCACGCCTTGATAGCTACGCACCCACGGGCCTCCGTGAATGTGAACGATCAGCGGCAGGTTCTTCGCCTCTACGCCACGCGGCACAGTCAACCATGCCGGGATGTTGAGCCCGTCACGCGCCTTGTACATCACAAAGCGGCGCTCGGGCATCAGCGCGGGCGGCAGCCATTCGCGCGTCGCGGCCACACGATCCAGCGCGCGTTTCTGAGTGTCGTAGATGTAATAAGTACCTGCGTCGGTGGCCGACTCCGCGAACACGACCAGGTAGCGCGCGGCATCGTCGCCCGGTGTAATGCGGTTAACAGTGATTGGCAGCGCCCTGTCGAGCCCGGCCTGAATGGCGGCGTAGCGTTCATCAAACCAGCTCACACCGGGCATTTCGGCGCTGTGACGTATTCCGAGCACTTTACCGTTGCCCGGATGGCTCACGAGACCGCCGTTCAGGTCGATCCACGGGTGCTGCGCGACCACCTCTCCCAACTTTTTGTTGGCAATGTCGTAGCGGTAAACCACGCTGCGGTCACCTTGACTGCGGCTGCTGACGAACAGCGTCTGATTGTCTTCGTCAAACGCCAGCGGCATCATGCGATCAATGTCGCCGGTGGACTCGCCAATCTGCTGCCACGAGTCATTGGCCGACTTGCGGTGCCAAAGAGTGCGACGACGGGGCTTGCTGGCCGATTCACGCGGTTCAAGACGCAAGGCGACGCGCGGTTCCAGCGTCTGATCGATCACCCAATCAACCACCCGGCCAGGGCTGTCGAAGGTCAGCAGCTTTGACCGTCCGGTGCGCGTGTCAAATCGGTAAACGTCATCGGAATCTATATCGCGCAGATTGGTGGACACAATCAGCTCGCCACTGCCGTCGCGCGTTCTGGCCAGAATGTCGAAGCCGCCGCGAATGTCGCGGGCAATGTTGCGCGAGTTCTGCCCGTCGATATCGATGGCGATCATCGCGCCACGACGACCGACGCCAGTTTCAAGCTGACGGTTCGACGCGCGGAAGATCAGTCGACCATTGTCGACCCAGGTGAACCCGTTGACATCGACGGTGCTGAAGGTGGTGGTTGCGGTGGATTTGCGCGTCTCCAGATCAATCACGACCAGATTTTCGCGTCCGTTCACGGGGGCCAGCGCGGCGAGCTTTTTGCCGTCCGGCGACATCGCCATCTGCGAGTAGCTCGGCAGCCGGAAGAACTCGCTGACCGGGATGTCGGCGGCGGTGGCGTAAGTCGGGGACGCGGCGGTCGCAAGCTGCACGGAGACTGGCGTGATGCCCAGCAATAGCGTTGGCAGAAGCGCGAGCCTAAGCAATGTGGTGGCTCGAAACAACGCTGAAGTCATGCTGGAAATCCCGTGATCAGAAGCTCACGAGTTTAGAGCGTGTGGCGGATAAATGCCTAATAAAACGTTAACAACTTTTAGCTGGAAGCGCCTTTCCAATTGGGCTTAGGAAGCAACTACACCATTAGTTGACTTACAGCGATTTATTGGTCCATGCCCAATTAAATTGGCACTTTACCTAAAAAGCTGTGCGCGAAAAACTGTCGATTTAGGCTTCCACTGCCAACCCATCACCGCAACGCAAACAACAAGCCAAACGGAATGAAAATAATGCTCGCGATATTGCCGACGAGCACGATGGACGCGACCTTTTCCGGCTCTTGTTTGTAGTAATCCGCGACTAAAAAATTGAGCACCGCGGGTGGCAGCGAACCGAACAAAAACACCAGCCCGACTTGCTCTTTGGTCATGGGCAACACGCCAACCACCAGGCCCGCCACGAAGAGACCGGTCAGCGGGCAAATAGCAGCACCGAGCAGTGAGTTTGAAAAATCTTCGCGCTTCACATCGAGCATGCGCACACCGAGCGACAGCAGCATGATCGGGATCGTGCAATCGCCAATCATCTTCATCGGCGAATGCACGCTGTCGGGCAAATGTGTGCCGGTCAGGCCCAGCGCCGCGCCAATGACGGTGGCCCACACCATCGGGCTCTTCAGCAGAAGTTTGAACTCTGCGTGCTTGTGAACGATGAACGAGCCGACGGTGAAATGCAGCAGATTCGACGTCGTGAATAGCGCCACCATCCCGGCAACACCGACTGGGCCAAACGCAAACAGCGCGAGCGGCAGCCCCATGTTGCCGCAGTTGTTGAACATCATCGGCGGCACGAAGGTGCGCGGATTTTGCCCAGACAGTTTCGCGAACGGCCACGCCAACAATCCTGAGCCCAGCACGATGACGATCGACGCAACGACAAGCGGCCAGAGCGAGAGCAGATCAACGCTCTTGTCAGACAAATTGGCAAGCACGAGGAACGGCCCGAACACCTCAAGGTTCAAGCGATTGACGACGCGCATGTCGGGCTTGTGCCACAGACGACCGAGCGCGTAACCGAGCACGATGATGGCGATCACCGGCAGGATAATTTCGAGGATGCGTAACGCAACGTTCATGTGCGCCC
>ENA-OBLH01000269-OBLH01000269.1-metagenomes-genome-assembly--contig:-NODE-269-length-18575-cov-3.75243_pt1 | contig 18575 bp, 14 predicted proteins | sample MGYA00153382_OBLH01 | MGnify analysis MGYA00153382
ATGAGAAGGAGCAATTCTCAGTTGGAGATTGTTAGAACATAGGTCGATCGCCGCTGCCGTTGCTCCAGCAATTAGATGCAATAGCGGTAGCCATACCCAAGTAGTCAGAGGACTAGAATCAGTCATTAGCCACAACAGGGGAAAGACAGCAAACACAATCCCCACGCCGAGCAGAATGGGACGGTTACCAATCCGATCTGCCAGCTTTCCCCAAAACATTAACAACAATAGGTTGGCCCCGGCTGAAAAGCTGTTATAAAGCGTGACTTGGCTAATATCTAGCTCTAGGTCATTAAGCATATAAACATTAAAAAATGGCGCGCTGAGGTTAACAGAAAATGCCCACAGGTTGGAATAAAGGAGGAATTTAAGAAAGTTAAGATTTCGCCAAAAGCTAGTCAGCGGAATGGGCTGGAATAAAGCTTGGGTGACCGGTTGGCTTAGAGACTCATCAGTGGTGATTACAGGGATAGAGAATCGTTGTCCAGTTCGGGGATCAATATCTATCATGAAATTCTGAAACCACAGGCTGATGAGTCCAGACATAATACTTAGAATCAACACTAGGCCATAGCCCTGAATCGAACCGTCCCCCCATTTAGATACCAGTAGTCCCACTAGAGGTACTGAGATCAGGTTGGTCAAATTGGCGGCGCTGTGCCGTAAACCAAAATAGCGTCCTTGTAAAGCATGGGGGACGATCGCTGCCATCCAACTTAGCCAAGAAGAACTGCCTAGCGCCCCTAAAAAGGAGCTGACAATGGCGACGATTAAGGTGACAACAATTAGAGAATCAGTGGCAGCATGGTTCTTGCCAAGCCAAAAAATAGCGATCGCTAGCCCCACCCACAGCGATCGCGACAGACCATAAACCCAAAGGCAATAGTTATGACGGCTATTGGTTTGTTCAGAGAGGTAAGCCCCAAGCGGCTGCATCAGATTTGCTAACATCGGAATTGCTGCCAAGATGCCAATCTCAGTGGGGCTGGCACCCAGTTTCAACAAAAAGTTAGTTAGCAATACCCCACCCGTGACGTTGGAGAACACGGCGGCGAATACTCCATCTAGGGTTGAGGCTTTTAAGCTCGTACGAATTTCGTCCTTAGAGGCGTTAAGGCTGGTAGGCAGCGATCGTAGCTGCGGTTGCCGCAATCGTAACTTTGGCTGGATATATTCAGGAATTGCAGCTATCTGCACTAAAGCCATCTCAGCCGAAATTTCCCCAGTAGAGGCATCAACAAATCCAAAATCTTCCATTGACAATTATTGCTGGTTCATCCTATTACCTTTTAAGATCATACCTCTCCCCGGAGTTTGTCGAGGACACTACGATCTTCTAGGGTGGAAGTGTCTCCAGTGATTTCTTGACCAGCGGCGAGCGATCGCAATAGACGGCGCATAATTTTACCCGATCGAGTCTTGGGCAGAGCATCGGTGAAGTGAATTTCTCCCGGCCGAGCGATCGCCCCAATTTCTAGCACCACATGCTGTTTTAGAGTTTTGGCTAATTCTTCACTAGCTACTTGAGAACCATCCAAGGAGACAAAAGCCACAATTTCTTCCCCTTTGATTTCATCAGGTTTCCCCACCACGGCCGCCTCAGCCACAGCAGGATGAGAAACCAGAGCAGATTCAATTTCCATTGTCCCTAGGCGATGCCCCGCCACACTAATCACATCATCTACCCGACCCATGATCCAAAAATAACCATCCCGGTCTTTGTGCGCTCCATCCCCAGCAAAGTAAATATATTCTCCTGAAGCCGGGCGGAGGTATTCCCAGTAGGTACGGCGGAAGCGATCGTCATCCCCAAAGACTGTCCGCATCATCCCAGGCCACGGATGACGAATTACTAAGTAACCCCCACTTCTACTAGTTATAGGTTCCCCAGCTTGATCCACCACATCTGCTAAAATCCCCGGAAAAGGCAGGGTTGCGGAACCGGGCTTCGTGGGAATTGCCCCCGGTAAAGCCGTGATCATGATTCCCCCAGTTTCCGTCTGCCACCAAGTATCCACGATCGGACACTTCTCCTTGCCAATCACTCGGTGATACCACATCCATGCTTCAGGATTAATCGGTTCTCCCACGGTTCCCAACAGGCGCAGGGAAGAAAGATCCCGTTGCTGGGGCAGGTGTTCCCCCATTTTCATAAAGGATCGAATGGCGGTGGGGGCTGTATAAAAAATTGTCACCCCATGTTTCTCGATTACATCCCACATACAACCCGGATTAGAAGCACGGGGAGCGCCTTCGTACAGGAGAGTAGTTGCCCCATTAGAAAGAGGCCCATAAACAATATAACTATGCCCTGTAATCCAGCCCACATCCGCCGTACACCAATATACATCTGTATCTTTGAGGTCAAAGATCCACTTGGTGGTTATATGAGTATAGAGATTATAGCCGGCCGTGGTGTGGACTACGCCCTTGGGTTTGCCAGTGCTGCCGCTGGTATAGAGGACAAATAATACATCTTCACTATCCATCGGTTCTGCTGGACAATTAGCGCTAATGCCCTGCCTTAGGTCATGCCACCAGTGATCCCGCCCTGCTTCCATAGAGATTTCTTGCTTAGTGCGCTCCACGACTAATACGCTGGTGACGGTGGGCACTTGGTTATTTGCTAGAGCTTTGTCTACCTGCTCCTTCAAGGGGACGATCGCATCCTTACGCCAGCCCCCATCCGCCGTAATTACCGCCTTGGCCTTGCCATCTACCAAGCGATCGCGCAAGGCCTCTGCACTAAATCCCCCAAACACCACCGTATGAGGCGCCCCGATTCTGGCACAGGCCAGCATGGCGATCACTGCCTCTGGAATCATGGGCATATAAATCCCTACCAAATCACCTTTTGCTACCCCTAATTGCTTAAGAACATTGGCCATCTGACAAACTTCCCGGTGCAGTTGGGCATAGGTCAGGGTGCGAGAATCACCGGGTTCCCCTTCCCAGATGAGGGCGGCTTTATTTTTGTAACTAGTGGTCAGGTGGCGATCGAGGCAATTATAGGAAATATTAATTTTGCCCCCTTCAAACCATTTCACAAAAGGCGGCTGCCAATCTAGAACTGTGTGCCACGGCTCAAACCAGTGTAATTCTTGCTTGGCTAGTTCTGCCCAAAATTCCGTCGGGTTGGCCTGGGCTCGATCGTAAATTTCTTGGTATTCTAGCAGACTCTTAATCTGAGCCTGTTCCGAAAACTCAGCACTAGGAGCAAATAATCGCTCTTCTTGCAAAATAGATTCTATAGTCAGTTCATTCATAGGATTTAAATTATTTTTTAGTGGTGTTAGCGCAGCGTAACGCACCAATCAATCAATTACTCAATATCAAGAAGTGCGTTACATTTCATTAACGCACCCTACTGGCTAAATTTTATTTGTCGAAATGAAATTTTCCCACAAAATAAGCTCGATCGCCCAGCAACAGAATCAATATCTGATAATTAATATCTGGGATAAGATATATCATTAAGACAGGCAAAGGCTTAAGCCCCTTGTTGTCAAGTCTATAAATTTCCTAACTGAAGTAATACTTGTTTTAGGAAAAAATGGCGAGTAATATTCAAAAAACTAGGGCTTGGCTCCCTTTAAAAATGGCATATGTATCAAAAACTACGTTCCTTGTTAGTCGCTGCTTGTCTATTGCCGACTGCTTTGATGCCCTCTGCTTCTCTGGCCGCCGGCTCTCTAGAATCTGTTCCTTCCAGCCCTGCTGCCCCGACCCGCTTAGCTCAGAATACCTATCCCCCAGAATTAGTCGGGGTATATATGGATTCCTGTGTACGTACTGCATCTAATGCTGGTATTCCCACAGAGACGGCCACTAGTTATTGTCGTTGTTCGATCGATCGCATCCAAAGCACCTATACCTTGAATCAATTCTTAGAACTAGTTCAGAGTGCTAGCCCCGGAGCCCTGCCTCCAGAACTAGAAACCATAGCTACAGAATGTGTTACTACTATTTTCAACTAACTTCTAAGAGGTCATTCTGCCCCCGGCGGGGGCAGAAAATCCTACTCTATACCTAATTCTTGAACTAATAAGTCTCATCGCTGCCCAAACAGACTTGATAGACTTGCCCATCTCTGGGGTCATGCATCGGCAACTAGTTACTATCCGTGAGGAGCAAGTGGAAGATATTATGACTCTTACCCATCTCCTCCGAGAATATAAAACTTGTCATTTCCTTGTAGTAAGCGATCGAGGTGATCTGATTGGCTTAGTCACACCTCAATCTATGCAGAATAAGCTCAAACCATTAGACCTGTTTCGTCTCAAACAATTCCAAGAGGTCATAGCCGCCTCTGAACCAGTAGTGCATACTTCTGAGGAGACTTCCTTGCTAGAGGTAATCCAACTCATAAATCTAGGGTTTCCTCAGAAAATTCTAGCTTTATAAATTAACTTGGTATAATATTAGTAGTCAAACTTTCTACAAAAAAGAGTGCCTAAAAGAAATACAATCCCGGCTAATTAGGTTAAGAAGTCTTTAATTTTTATATTTGAATCTATCTAAATATTAACTATTTCTAGATAACAACTATGGCAATTCTAAATCATTTACTAAATCAAATTGCTTCTTGTAAATAACTTCACCTGCCGTCGGTGGGTAAAAGCATTTAGGATTAGTACAGCTAGTCAATAAATTAACTTCATTTAACATCAGAACCCTAGGTTCTTAGACCAAATCTAGATCAAAAAACCAGAGAAATGAGTAGCCAAAAACAGATACTTGTGATTGACAATCAAGCTAATACCCTAAATTTTCTGATCCATCTCCTTGAAAAAGAAAATTATGGGGTGCAGAGAGTAAATTCAGGGAAGTTGGGGTTAAATATAGCCTTTTCTTCTTCCCCAGATTTAATATTAGTTGATATATTTATGCCGGATATCAGCGGCTATGATATTTATGCTAGGCTAAAAGAATTAGATACTACTAAAGATATTCCAGTTATTTTTATTAGTTTTACGGATGATCTGGAGCAGAAAGTTAAGGCTTTTCAGGGGGGAGTGGTGGACTACATTAGTCAACCTTTTCGAGATGAGGAAGTTGTGGCTAGAATTACCCATCAAATTACTATTCATAGACTCCAACAACAACTAAAACTCCAAAACAAATCCTTAGAAGAAGAGATTGCCATTCGTCATATTACAGAAACAGCCCTGAAGGAAAGCGAAGAAAAATATCGAGTTTTGGTAGAGTCTTCTCAAGATATAATTTGGACTACAGATAAGGAAGGTATCTATACCTATATTAGTCCGGCGGCCTGGAGAATTTATGGCTATGCTCCTGAAGAAATGGTGGGTAAGTCGTGGCGAGATTTTTTGTCGCCGACAGCCCCCGATCGAGAGGTTGTAGCTGTTGATAGCTTGGATACTAAGAATAATCTGATGCAATGGGAAAGTTCGCGGCTGGCTAAGGATGGCCAGATAGTTTCTATCTTAATTAATGCTGTCCCCTTGATGGATGCCCAGGAAAATATGGTGGGGGTCGCGGGAACTTATACAGATGTTACATCCCTGAAACAGGCCGAGAGATCAACTAATCTACTATTGGCGGCAACTCAGGCTATTAACCGCTCCCCGGATGTGGATACTGCCCTAGGCGAAATTCTTCGGCTGATTGCTCAGGCGATCGCTTGGGATATGGGGGAGGTCTGGATGCCCAAGGAGAAAAACTCCGACAACTTACAAGAAGGAATTTTAGAATATCGGGCTGATTGGTATCAGGATGAAGCAAGTTTCCGGGAATTTCGGGAACTCAGCCGCCAAACAACTTTTAGCTTTGGAGTAGCAGTTCCCGGTACGGCTTGGGCAACCCAAAAACCCCTCTGGATTGAGGATTTAGCTACGGATGCTCAGAGTATTTTTCAACGCTCCGTGGCAGCTACCTCTTCTGGCTTGAGGACGGTTTTTGCAGTGCCGATCGTCCACAGAAATGTAGTTTTAGCAGTCCTGACTTTCTTTCGGCAGATTCCTACCCCGATGGATCCCTATTTATTAGATTTAGTAGGGGCTGTGGCTAGTCAGATGGGGATTATGATTAGCCAGAAAATGGCTGAAGAATCTCTCCGCCGCAATGAGGCAGAGTTACGGGCTTTGTTTGCAGCGATGCAGGATGTGGTGCTGGTGCGCGATCGGGCAGGACGCTGTATTAAAATTGCTCCGACTAACCCAGTTAATCTCTACAAACCCGCAGACCAGATGCTAGGAGCTACCCTCCATGAAACGCTACCCCTGACGGTTGCAGACCAGATTTTGGAGACCATTCACGAGGTATTAGCAACAGGTAAGGCCACAAAGGTAGAGTATTACTTGGAGATGGAGAAGCGATTGATATGGTTTGACAGCACCATTTCTCCTTTGGATGAAAATTCGGTGATTTTGGTGGGGCGAAATATTAGCGATCGCAAACAAACCGAAACACTCCTCCAAGAAACCGCCTACCGAGACCGGGCTTTAACCACTGCTATCCAACGCATCCGCCAGAGCCTAGATATAGAGACTATTTTTAACTCTACGGTGCAAGAATTGCGGCAGGTAATTAAATGCGATCGAGTCTTGATCTATCGCTTCAATCCCGACTGGAGTGGGGAATTTGTGGCAGAATCTGCTGCCCCAGAATGGGTTTCTCTAATTCAAGCCCAGCAGCAGGATCAAGATATCACCAAAAATGCCCTAGGTGAAGATGATTGTGTGATCATCAAAATGCAGTCAAAAGTTCAAGATACCTATCTCCAAGATACGGAGGGGGGAGCCTACCAAAAAGGACTCAGCTACCTAGCTGTGGAAGATATATATACTAAAGGATTTTCTGAGTGTTATCTAAATTTGCTAGAAAAATTTCAAGCTAGAGCGTATCTGACTGTGCCTATTTTTCTGGGCGATCGCCTCTGGGGATTATTGGGCAACTATCAAAACTCCGCCCCCCGGTTCTGGAAAACTCAAGAAGTAAACACAGCCCTGCAAATTAGCCTGCAATTGGGGGTTGCTCTCCAGCAGGCCGAACTCTTGCAACAAACCCAACAACAAGCCATAGACCTCCGCCAAGCTGTAGTCGCCGCCGATGCGGCCAACCGGGCCAAGAGTGAATTTCTGGCAAATATGAGCCATGAACTACGGACTCCCCTCAATGCTATTTTGGGTTTTACGCAAGTCATGAGTAAAGATATTACCACCCAACTCCCAGGAGAGCAGACCCTATCAGCAGAATATCAACAATACCTAGAAATCATTAACCGGGCGGGTAGTCATCTGCTGAACTTAATTAATGATATTTTGGAGATGTCTAAAATTGAAGCAGGAAAATCTACTCTCAGCCTCAATGCCTTCAATCTTAAGGATATGTTGACCAGTTTGGAGGGCATGTTCTGGCTCAAGGCTAAGGAAAAAGGTTTAGACCTAGTTTTTAACTCAGCCGTGGATTTACCAGAATTTATCATCACCGATGAAAGTAAACTCCGCCAAGTCTTGATTAATTTGTTGGGAAATGCGATTAAATTTACGGAGCAAGGCCAAGTCAGTCTGAATATCAACCCCGTTAAGGTCAGCTTACCCATCGCTACTCTAGATCAGCCTCTAGATATCGCCCCAAATACTGCCCTAGATATTCCCCAGGACTCATCTTTAGAAGTCCGGCTATTTTTTGATATTACAGATACAGGTTTAGGTATTAATCCAGAGGAAATACCGCTGCTATTTCAAGTATTTCGCCAGACTGCTACTGGTCATAAATCTCAGCAAGGTACAGGTTTGGGGCTACCTATTAGTCGTCAGTATGTCCAGATGTTGGGGGGGAATATTTCTGTGCAGAGTTCACCCCAAGGGAGTTGTTTTAGCTTTGCGATCGATGCTACCTTGACAGATTCTTTCACCAATCGTTCTACTCCGCCCCAGGGGGATATCTTAGGATTAGCTCCGGGACAAGATCCTTGTCGGATTTTGATAGTAGATGATATTGCCGAAAATCGGCTTTTAGTAGCAAAAATCTTGAGCAAAGCTGGTTTTGCAGTAGCCGAGGCAGAAAATGGGTTACAAGCGATCGGTCTCTGGCAGGCGTGGCGACCCCATCTAGTCTTGATGGATATTCGGATGCCGGTCTTAGATGGCTATGGGGCAGCTAGAGCAATTCGTGATCTAGAAAAGAAGATTAGTTCACCCCCAGCTACTATTCCCCCCACTGTGATCCTTGCCCTCACTGCTAGTGCCTTCCAAGAACAAAAGCAATATATTTTAGCTGCTGGTTGTGATGATATTATTATCAAACCCTTACAATCTGAACTTTTGCTTAATAAGATAGCTGAATATCTAAAGGTAGAATACACCTACCAGTATTACCCAGGGGACATTATTCATCACCATTCCTATGATACTAAACAAGCGAATCTTGTCCAGCTCCAAGCTCTGCTTAGTCAACAGCCTCCTGCATGGCTAGGACAATTGGAGCAAGCAGCGGCTCAAGGAAATGATGACTTGATTGTGCAGTTAGTACAGCAAGTTTCTCCAGAACAGGAACAAATGGCGATCGCCCTCAATGATTTAGCCCGGAACTTCCAGTTTGAGAAAATTATTGAAATTATCCATCAGGTATAGATTTATGAGTGCCTTGCGGCAATTTCCTATCCCTCAAACTGCCACACCTAAAAACATTTTGCTCGTCGATGATACTCCTGCTAATCTACAAGTTTTAACGCTGATGTTGAAGGAGCAGGGCTATCAAGTGCGGAATGCTTTGAATGGGGCAATGGCTCTGATGGCTTGCGATCGTCAACCTCCAGATTTAATTATTCTGGATATCATGATGCCCCAGATGAATGGTTATCAACTATGTCAACAGTTGAAAAATTCCCCTTTAACTACTGCCATTCCCATTATTTTTATTAGCGCTTTAGATCAGGCGAGCGATAAAATCATGGGTTTTCAAGTGGGGGGAGCAGATTATATTACTAAGCCTTTCCAAGCAGAGGAGGTGTTGGTGCGGGTGAAGTATCAACTACTTTTGCAAAATATGCAGGATCAACTGCAACAGCAAAACCTGTTATTAGAGAAACAAAATATCCAACTCCAAGATGAAATTAAACGCCGAAAACGGATAGAAATTGCCCTTGCCCAAGCAAACCAAAGGTTTCGGCAGTTAGCCAGTCAAGATGGTTTGACCGGAATTGCTAACCGCCGCCATTTTGATAAATACCTAGGGCAGGAGTGGCATAGAGCCAACCGAGCAGGTCAGCCTCTATCTTTGATTCTGTCTGACGTAGATTGCTTTAAGGCCTACAATGACACCTATGGACATCCGGCGGGAGATGTTTGTCTGACCAGGATTGCTGAGGCAATTAGTCAAGCCTTAAAGCGCCCAGCAGATTTAGTATTTCGCTACGGGGGAGAAGAATTTGCAGTAATTTTACCTAATACGGATGTGGCAGGGGCAGTGCAAGTGGCTCAAGAAATTCAGCAACAGGTACGATCGCTAGACATTCCCCATAATACATCTATGGTAGATCAATATATTACCTTAAGTATGGGTATCTACAGTCTGAGTCCACCCTTAGAAGCTCCAATGATTAATCTGCTCAATGCCACAGACCAAGCTCTCTATCAAGCAAAAAAAACAGGTCGCAACCGATACTGTATTTACAACCCAGCGCTTTCTTCTAAGATTTCTGAAACTGGAAAATAACGTTATGAATAGCCAGCCCATTTCTCCATCCCAGCCAAATCAGCCCAATCAACTAATCAGTATTTTAGTGGTAGATGATACCCCCGATAATATTCGGCTATTATCTACAATTTTGGCTGATCAAGGCTATGAAGTCCGCAAAGCCCTCAATGGCAAAATGGCTTTAATGGCTGTAAACAATAGCTTACCAGACTTAATTTTGCTAGATATCAATATGCCAGATCTAAATGGTTATCAGGTCTGTGAGCAATTGAAGCAAAATCCAGAAACTCAAGATATTCCAGTAATTTTTATTAGTGCCTTAGATGAAGTTACAGATAAGATCAAAGCTTTTAAGTTGGGGGCAGTGGATTATGTAACTAAGCCTTTTGAGCAGGGAGAAGTAATTTCTCGGGTGAATAATCAAATCCGGCTGCGATCGCTCCAACTAGAACTAGAGAAAAAAAATGTTGCCCTCGAACAGGCAATGCAGCAACTCCAACAAGCCCAAGCCGGACTATTTCAGCAACAAAAAATGCTGGCCTTGGGACAACTAGTAGCCGGTATCGCCCACGAAATTAATAACCCTGTCACCTTTATCTATAGCAATCTCATCCACATTAAAAATTATACTAATGACCTAATGCGCTTACTCCTCCTCTATCGCACTTCAGTCCCCGCCAGTACCGAAATTACCCACCTAGAAGAAGAAATAGATATCGAGTTTCTAAGTCATGATTTATCTAAGCTGATGAAATCCATGCAGGCAGGAGCAGAGCGGATTCGGGAGATTGTTTTTAGCCTGCGGAATTTTTCTCGACTAGGGGAGGCAGACCGGAAATTTGCCGATATTCATACAGGTTTGGATAGTACCTTGATGTTGTTGGAGTATCGCTTGAAGGGGGGTATGGAGCGATCGGGAGTAGAAATAGTCCGGGAGTATGGGCAATTACCCTTGGTAGAATGCTACGTCGGGAAGATTAATCAAGTCTGGATGAACGTTTTAAATAATGCGATCGACTCTTTGGAGGCACGCCATGTGAACGACTCTTTGGATTTACACTACCCAAAAGATATTCCAGACTCTCTACCTCTTAACCAAGATTCTGCCTTACCTAGCCATCCTATTTCAACTATTCCCCAAATTATCGTACGGACTCATCTAACTGAGACAGGGAAAGTATGTATTTCCATTACAGATAATGGCTGTGGCATGGTAGAGGAAGTCCGGCAGCGGGTATTTGAGCCTTTCTTTTCAACCAAGGGTGTCAGACAGTCTGGGGGCTTGGGCATGACCATCAGCTATGGCATTGTAGTAAATGAGCATCAGGGGGAGATTTCTTACACCAGCGAACCGGGCATCGGTACTACTGTCCAAATTCTCCTGCCCCCAGCTTGCTCTTGACTTGTTAACTTAAGTACCCCGGCGGAGGGCTGCTTCTACCTGCTTAAATTCGTACTCTAGCCGATCTTTGAGTTTCTGGGGCAGGGGACGATTGGGGTAGGAACTATAGTGGGCAGCAAGGGAATTGAGGGCTGTCCGCATAGTGGTAAAGGAACTAAGCTTGCCTAGGGCTGTATCCCGGCGATAACGAGCTGCAAAATCATTTATTTTCAGCCGAGCTTCAGATTGGGCAGCAGCTTTACTGGGGTCTTTATCGGGAACTTGGATAGCATTTCTGAGGCTAGTAACTACGGCAAGAGTATCTTCTCGGTAATTACCGGATAGGGTTGAAGGGCTTTCAGTACAACCCATCAAGCCAACAACAAGAACTAATAATAGGGCAACTAAGCGTGATAGGTAAGGGCGCATAGAGGATAATTTCCGTAGTAATAAAAAATTCACTTTGTCTTTCGATCCTATCATTCTTGGGATCACTAGGCTTGTTACTGGGATGTCAAAAAACTTTCATGATTTTTATATTAGTAGGGGCAGATGAATAATAAATTCTGCTCCAGTGCCGAGAGTGGAAATACATTCAAGGCTTCCTTTGTGTTTCTCGGTAATTATTTGGTAGCTAATTGCTAATCCCATGCCTGTACCTTTGCCTACAGCTTTGGTAGTAAAAAAAGGATTGAAGAGGTGCTGTTTAGCAGATTCGGAAATTCCGACCCCGTTGTCTTTGATGTGGAGGGCGATCGCAACTTTCCCTGCTCTTTGGGTAGTAGTTGTTGTAATAGTAATAGTCTTGGGTTCTGCGTTTGTAATATCCAGGCTGCTAGAAATATTTTTTTGCTGAAGGCTATCCAGAGCATTATTAAAAATATTAATTAGTGCCTGATTAAGCAATCCGGGATAGCATTCTACTAGGGGCAAATTACTATAGTTTTTGATGATTTTAACTCCCGGATCATCTGCTGTAGCTTGGCAGCGATTTTCTAGCAACATCGTCATAGCATCTAGATTTTGCTGGAGATCAACAGATTTTTTTCCGGTTTCATCTAGATGAGAAAAAGTCCGCAGAGACTTCATGATATCCCTAATCCGGATTGCTCCATTTTTCATAGAGTTAAGAAGTTTAGGTAAATCTTGATGGAGATAATTAAGATCGATCGCTTCAGTAATTTTAGCAATTTCTGGAGTGTTTTCTGGATAAGTATTTTGATAGGTTTTGACTAAATTCAGTAGGGAAACTACATCTTTTTTGCAATGATCTAAATTCCCAGAAATAAAGGTGATGGGGTTATTAATCTCGTGGGTGATTCCTGCTACTAATTGCTCTAGGGAAGACATTTTTTCTGCTTGGATTAGACTAGCTTGAGTTTGATGGAGTTGCTCGATAGTTTGTTCTAATTCAATATTTTGGGCATTAACAAGATTAGTCACTTCTTCCCGGAGATTAATTTCCTGTTGGAGTTTTTCTGTTAGCAAGCGTAACTCTAATTGGGCGATTACTTGTCTACTCAATGCTTGAAGAGCCTTTACCTGAGCAGGAGTTATCTCTCTGGGGACTCGATCGATCACACACAGGGTTCCGAGGGCAAAACCGTCACTTGTCACCAAAGGCGCCCCAGCATAGAAACGAATATTTGGACTATCTGTAACTAAGGGATTATCTGCAAAGCGATCATCTTTTAGGGCGTTAGTTACAATCATCACCTCCTCTGGTTTCAAGATAGCGTGGCTACAAAATGCTTGACTTCTGGGGGTTTCGGTGGCACCTAGCCCGTAGCGAGATTTGAACCACTGGCGATCGCTATCTATCAGACTCACTAGGGCGATCGGTGCATCACAAATCTGGGCAGCAATAGTAGTCAAATCATCATAGTCTTGCTCTGGTAGAGTATCTAACAAATGGTACCTTTGCAAAACTACTAGTCTTTCTGACTCGCCATTCATGTTTGGAAATTGGTTATTAGTCTCTTCTGCCAACTCAGTCCTATTTAACAAATTGTTTAGATGACGGGGATTAAATAATTTGTGGATATTTACCATTCTTTCTCCTTGAGGAATCTAGGTAGTCATATACAGTACTTTTCCTTGAGATGCAGTCAGAAAAACCCCCTGAATCTCCGCCCTAAAGTGCCACTAAGCTAGAACAAACGGGGACTTGAAGATCAAGTGCGTGCCTCACCAAGCTGTAAAGTGCTGTGAAATAGTCCATACTAAAACTTGAAGATATTTATGAGACTTTATCTTTAATTTACCCTAGCAAAAAAAAGAGACAAACTAGGGAAGTTTTATAAAGATTTCCTTATGCCATCAGCTATTTACCTAATTTCATCAAGCATTCCTGTTCTATAGCGATCCTAAATCATTTGCTAGATCAAACTGCTTCTAGTAAATAATTTTACCCATAGTATTCTTTTCTTTGTCAATATATTAAATTGCGGATTTAGTAGATAAATGCTAAGAAATAAACTAGGAGTGTTATCCTATACATTGCCATGAAATAACTGCTAATTTGATAGGTGTCTGGATAGTAATTCTGCCCCGATATTAGCAATGAAACTATTTTTCAAAAGCCTTGAATAGAAACAATGATTAAATTATCTCAGGTCAGAATTATTTTAGTGGAAACTGCCGGAGCCTTAAACCTTGGTTCTGTGGCAAGGGTGATGAAAAATATGGGTTTATCTCAACTAGTATTGGTAAATCCCCAGTGCGATCGCTACAGTGAAGAAGCCCAACACATGGCAGTTCATGCTAAAAATATTTTGGATAATGCCCAGATAGTTAAGGATTTACCCACTGCCTTGGCGGGATGTAGTCGAGCGATCGCCACCACCTCCGAGCCTCGATCGCTCACCACCTCCCTAGAACCTCTACGCCCTACCCTGCCTTGGCTCTTGGCCACTCCCCAACCCGCAGCCCTAATTTTTGGACGGGAAGATAGTGGTCTAAGTAATACTGAATTAAACTATGCCCAGAGATTTGTGGCTATTCCCTCCCACAGAGATTATCCTTCCCTAAATCTGGCTCAAGCGGTGGCTATTTGTTGTTATGAATTACATCAGTTAACCCCGGCAGAAAAAAATGCTCCAGAAAAAGCAGAATTAGTTTCTCTAGATGCCCTAGAAATGTATTATCAACAGTTAGAGGCGGTATTGTTAAAAATAGGCTATCTTTACCCCCATACAGCCCCTGCCAAAATGGCTAAATTTCGACATTTATTTAATCGAGCAGATCTAGCCCCAGCAGAACTGTCTATGATGCGGGGGGTATTGAGCCAAGTAGAATGGGCAGTTCAGCAAAAAGCATGACTAATCAAGAACCAGACGAGCTAAAAACATCAACTTCTGTTCGAGGTAATCCGGCTAATCCTAGATTTAGAACCTCCTCGGCACGTCGATCGAAAGACAAAAACCTTCCTAAAAATATTTCTCAAGGGAAAAGAAAACTTAATTCTGCGAAGCAGAAAAAAAGAAGTAATAGTTTTTCCCAGCAGTTTGGTAGTTGGCTGAGACAGGTTTTGGGTGGTGTGGGTCGTCAGAAGCAACGCAAATCTAAGGTTTCTAAAAAAGCTGCTCCTCTTAATTCTTCAATTAATTCTTCAATTAATTCATCTAATTCATCTAATTCATCAATTAATCCCTCCACTAATTTCTTAGATGCTCCTCTCCCCCATCGGCGGCCATCATCTCCCCTACCAACCCCTGCCTCTACTACTCCCCCTCGGAATGCTCCTAGGAATACTTCCAGAGCAAGATTACCCAAGCGCCCTCCTAATCAGAAAAAAGGGTCAAGCTCAACGGTAGTTTATGGATTACGATTGCTAATTTTGGGAGTGGGCTTGGGAGCGATCGCTGGGACTATCCTTTATATTTCTGACCCCGCAGCTCGCCCAATTAGCAATACCACAAAGATGTCCCTGACAGAAGCTGCCCCTAAAACCCCTAGTCCTAGTAGTTCTCTAGTCTCCCCGATCGCAGGAATGAAGCTACAACAGGGGATTCCGGCACTCCAAGCCCAATTAGATGAGCTGATCAGAGCTAGACCTAATTTCCAAGTAGGAGTATTTTTACAAGATTTAGATAATGGCAGTTTTGTGAATCTTTTGGGAGAAAATCCTTTTGCGGCTGCCAGTACTATTAAGCTGCCAATATTAATTGCTTTCTTTCAAGATGTGGATGCCAAGAAAATCAATCTAGGGGAAATGCTGACTCTAGAAAAGAGATTTGTCGCCACCGGCTCTGGGGAACTGCAAGACCAGCCGTTGGGGACTAAGTACACTACTTTAGATGTGGCAACCCGGATGATGGTGGGTAGCGATAATACGGCAACTAATATGATTATCGATCGCTTGGGGGGGCTAGAAGCTCTCAACCAACGATTCCAGTACTGGGGACTAAAAAATACTTCTCTTCAGGCGGTGTTGCCAGACCTAGAAGGGACTAACCTGACTACTCCCAAAGAATTGGCTATGGTGATGGCGGCGGTAGAGCAGGGAGAGTTGGTGTCTCGAAGGTCACGGGATTTGGTATTTAGTATTATGCAGCGCACTGAGAATGATACTTTGTTACCTAAAGGTTTAGAGAAAAATGCAGTGATCGCTCACAAAACTGGCAATCTAGGTACTTTAGTGGCGGATGCCGGACTAATTGATATGGCAAATGGCAAGCGGTACATATTAGTAGTAATGGTCAAGCGTCCCCGAAATGATCAGCAGGGGGCGGAGCTAGTCCGGCAAATCTCCCGCACTACCTACAATTATTTCAAGCAACCCTCGCCTAGTAGCAAACCTTAATTACTAGTGGGGCTAATGCCTTGATACCTATAAATCTCATCACTAAAATTAACTACGTCCCTTTAACTAAATTAAGCCCCTCTAGAATTGTCTAGAAAGGGCTTGTTTTTTTGACAGGCTTGGTCTCCTAACCTATCAAAAGTAGTATAAATCTAACGATTGGACTGAGAACTACGAAACTTTGAGGGATTGCACTCGGCATAAGGTGAATTTAAGCAGAGCCAACTATCGGCGAAACGTGTGCCGCTTATGATACCAGCCCTTAAGGGGTTGTTGCAAGCTGGATTGGGATTATTTAGACAAGCAAAACTTCTTATACCCGACTCTTGGAGAACTATGGATGAACCTTGAGATGCAGTAGCTGGGAACACTGCAAAAATACTGACTGTGACAAATCCTGCTAGACTTATAACCTTTTTTATTGAATTATTTTTTAAACTTGCCATGGTACTTTTATCCTCATTTTTGAGTTTTGAGACTGAATAGAGAATTAAGTATCTGTATTATTTGATACTAATGACTATTATATTCTCATTTTTAACTGTTGAGGTTAATAAAAGATTAAATATCTGTATAAACTAATACTAGAAAGCATTTTTTGCGATACATTACAGGTCTAAGTTTTGTTTTGCAGATTCCCAATCTATGCCTTGGGCTGAGTTTGCCTCAACAATCCCCTGCCGCAAGTTAGTCATGAGGTCGGCATCACCCTAGATTTCTAGGGTTTCGAGGATTGCTTCGTAATGCTCCCATGTCATCACAGCTTCTCGAATCCTACTAAATTCTTGTTGTAAACGTTGTAATATTTTTTGGTCTTTAGCGTAAATGCGCCACAGGGAGCTATCAATTAGTTCAGCGGATCTCTTGAATAAACTCACTGGGGGTTTGCAGAATTAAGCCACTTTGTTTGGCGACACTAGGGGTAAAGTCTTTGGTGTTGAGGCTCAAAAGGCGATCGGCTTGGGCAGATAGGGCAGCGGCTAAAATGGGAGCATCTTTTGACTCAATAATTTTTGTCCATTGGCTGATGTCTTCGATCGCTGGATTGGGAACGATCTCAAGATTAATAGTGCTGAAAATTTGTTTAAGGATTGGTAGGGCGGTGGGTAGTTTTTTGGTAATGTTTCGTTCGGACTCTTCGATTACTTGCTCGGAAATCAGAACTTTAAATAAACCAATTTCTGCCATAACGATGACAGCGTGACTAGCTCCACTTTGAGAGCCACAGGCAGCAATTACTACGCTTGAGTCTAAAAATATTCTACGCACTTGCTGATTCTGTTGGTTGTTGCTCTTGCCAAATTGCCTGACGCTCTTGTTGCAAGCCTTCTAGAAGTTCATCAAGGGTGACATTATTTTCATTCATCAAAGAGACAAATTTCTCTGTCAAGGTGGTGACTTGGGGAGGATTTGAGACAAGAATAGCAAGTTCACCGATTTGGAGCAGGGTTAGGGCTTGTCCTTCATGGGTTTGGAGGGTATTTAATACATCTTGAGGGATGTTAACTTGTCCTTCTTCTTGGACTTGGAGTGAGAAGACTTTCATGGAAGTATTTGCTGACTCAGTTAGGTTCATTTATCCTCCTTTCATCTATTTATAGTGTAGTCCCTGACCCAACGGGCAACAAGAGGGTTGCTTCGATTTCTTCCCGGACTTGTTTGCTGGCGTAGCTGCGGTTCATGCACTGGACAAGGAGGTGATTAGCGTCGTGATACTTTTCAAGTAGTTTTACTTGCCCTTCAGTAAAATGCCAACCATGAAGGGCGTTGCAATATTTAATATGTAGCTGATTCAGTTCATCATTCCACACCTTTCCATTATTTTTCTGCCATTGAGAACGAACTTTACCGTCTATATCTGAATCAGGCAATTTATCCTTAAGCACTTGCAGTGCTTGTCGCAATTCACCTTTACTAGCTTTAATCACTCGGTCTAGGTAGTGGAATCGGGAGGGGTAGAGAGAGATGTCAATGTTGAGTAAGAGGGAGAAGGATATGTCGAGTTCGAGGGGGGGAGTGTCCAAAGGGAAGATGTCGAAGTCTAGGTCGAGGTAGGGATTAATACCGAAGTAAAAGACTCTTAAGGCAACTGGTTTATATTTTGTTTGCACAGAGTCTGCTTTCTGTTTTGTCCGTAGTAAAAATGCTTGTAACTTCTCATCTCCAGCCAACATATTATCGACCCGATCTTTCATCATCAACAAAAAATCATCCGATCGCCGCAACATTTCCGCAGTTAATAAAAATACCTCCTTCCATCGAGGCTCGGTAAGATGTTGCATCAGGTCTTCTAGCTTGCGTTCTCGATCAATTTCCCGTGCAGTGAAATATTCTTGAAAAGTTAGATGAGAAAAAGAATAGATATTTCTGGCTCGTTCTACCAACAAACCATGATGATGCTCGATGGCTTTTAGCACCACTTCACTATCTACCCGCAATACTTCAGGATCGCCGTCAGCTTCCGGGAGATTGCAAATATAGTCCTTAATTTGGTGTTGCAAATCTTCCTGCCGAAAGAAATATTCACCCTTGATAAAGGTATTAAAAGCAATCTGCCCCAGCATATCTTCCTTGTTTTGGGGGGAAAGATGTTTATAAATCTGCTCCCGTTCAATGTTGCGCTTGGCATCCCATTTTTTCATCAACACTTCCAAGCCTTCCTTGTAGAGTTCCGATCGCTTCGGTGGTAGATCATTGCGTTCTCCAAATACCAAACACAACAGAGTC